>Ga0209702_10000555_pt1 | contig 78552 bp, 77 predicted proteins | sample FRY01_FD_187210 | JGI IMG/M metagenome (GOLD analysis project Ga0209702, IMG submission 187210) | Freshwater microbial communities from Lake Fryxell liftoff mats and glacier meltwater in Antarctica - FRY-01 (SPAdes) (version 2) | ecosystem: Environmental > Aquatic > Freshwater > Ice > Glacier...
AACGGACCGCAACATGGTCCATCGCTACGCCGCTATCAGCCTCGCCAGCACCGTCCTCATGACCGCACGGCTCATCGACTACCGCGACCGCTGGAGCCCCGAACCGTCACCTATCCGCTGAGCCCCTAATTGCATCGCCACATGAATGCGTTTCGTGGAGCCGGTTCCTGAACGTTTCCGAATCCGTGTCAAATCGAAAGACAGCGCGACGGCGACGGCGGGTTGGGAGGGGAGTAGGTTCAGATGATGGCGTCACGATTCACGTACTCGCGATGGGACGGCACACAGACCGGCTTCGAACTCGATGCCGATGCCGCATTCGACGAACTGACCGACGAACTCCTCTACCACGGGGACGTCAACGCGGCACTCCGCAAGATGATGCAAGAGGGCATGCGCGATCGCGACGGCAACCAACTGAAGGGCCTCCGCGAGCTACTCGAACAACTACGCGAAGAGCGCCAGAACCGGCTCGATAAACATGATCTCGGAGGTGTCTACGACGAGATTAACGACGAACTCAACGACCTGATCGACGAAGAACGCCACGCCATCGAAAATGCGCTGCGAGACGCCCAGAACTCCGGCGACCAGCGCCGCGCTGACAATGCTGAGTCGGCCGCTGCGGAACGCAACATGCGGCTCGATCTCATGCCTGACGACTTGGCTGGCAAGGTGCGCGAGCTCGAGAGCTACAACTTCGAGTCTGACGAATCGAAGCAACGATTCGAACAGCTCATGGAGAAACTCAAAGACCAGCTCATGCAGCAGATGGTCGACCAGATGTCCGGTGCTATGGAAAATATGGGCCCCGAAGACATGGCCCGCATGAAAGACATGATGGCTGCGCTGAACGAGATGCTCGAGAAGCATCAGCGTGGCGACGATCCCGGCTTCGAAGACTTCATGGAAAAGTTCGGCGAGTTCTTCCCCGAGAACCCTGAAACAGTCGAAGAACTGCTGGAACAGATGGCCCAGCGGATGGCTGCGATGCAGGCCATGATGAACTCGATGACGCCCGAGCAGCGGGCCCAGATGCAGCAGCTCAGTGACCAACTCATGGATGACATGGACCTGCAGTGGCAGATGCAGCAACTGTCAGGGAACCTGCAGCAGATGTTCCCGCAGATGCAGTGGGGAAAGAGCTACGACTTCGAAGGCCAAGACCCGATGGGCATGGGCCAAGCCATGCAGCAGATGCAAGAGCTCGGCGATTTGGACCAGCTCGAGAACCTGCTCCGCAACGCAGCGAGCCCTGGTGCGCTGGCCGAAGCTGACATGGACAAAGTTCGCGATCTGATGGGTGACGATGCTGCCAAGTCACTGCAGCGGCTCGCTGACCTCACCAAGCAACTCGAAGCGGCCGGCCTGATCGAGCAGAAGGAAGGCCGGCTGGAGATGACCCCGAAGGGCCTTCGCAAGATCGGCTCGAATGCGCTGCGCGAACTCTTCTCAAAGCTTGCCAAGGACCACATCGGCCAACACGAGACCAGCAACATTGGTCAGGGTCACGAGCGCACGTACGACACGAAGCCCTACGAGTACGGCGACCCGTTCCAGCTCGACCTGAACCGCACTATTCGCAATGCCGTTCGTCGATCTGGCGGTGGCACACCGATCAGCCTGCATCCCGACGACTTTGAGATCGAAAAGACCGAGCATTTCACTCGTTCGTCAACTGTACTGATGCTCGATCTGTCGTTGTCGATGCCGATGCGCGACAACTTTCTGCCGGCCAAGAAGGTCGCTATGGCCTTGCACAGCTTGATCAGCTCGCAGTTCCCTCGTGACTATCTCGGCATCGTTGGATTCTCCGAGACCGCTCGCATCCTGAAGGCCGAGCAGTTGCCCGAAGTGTCCTGGGACTTTGTCTACGGCACGAACATGCATCACGGCTTCACGCTTGCCCGCCAACTGCTGTCCCGAGAATCTGGCACGAAGCAGATCATCATGATCACCGACGGTGAGCCCACGGCACACATCACGCCCGATGGGTACCCCTTCTTCAACTACCCGCCAGCGCGTGAGACGATCGAGGCAACGCTACGCGAAGTGGTTCGGTGTACGAAGGAACAGATCCGGATCAACACCTTCGGCCTCGGCGCCGACGGCTCACTGCGGGCTTTCATCGAGCAGATGACGTCGATCAACCGAGGCCGGGCATTTTTCACCACCCCGGAGAACCTCGGCGACTACGTGCTCGTCGATTTCATGGAGGGCAAGCGCGCCATGGCTCGCAACGCCCGCCGCGCTGGCTGAAAGCTGGGCCTGCCGAGCGCGGCTTCCGAAGAAAAAACATCGCGCGTTGCGCGCGATTGTTCGCGCCAACCGCGCGATAAATCCAAACGTGCACTTGCGGAATGGACGTGTGCTCTGGCAGAATGACGTTCGTGTAGTTACAAGGTTGTTGCGACGGCGTCAAGCATTCACGATTGGTGAAACGCCATAAGCAATGGCTTTTCAAAAAAAGTTCTCCAACTCAGACGATTTTCGGACCCACACAGGAAGTCCCTCACATGCAGTTCATCACGACATCGAGCATCACCGTCAGCGCCACACCGGTCGAGCCGGAGCAGGACTGGCATGATCACGCGAACTGTCTCGGCGTCGACCCTGATCTCTTCTTCCCCGAGCGCGGTGCGTCCACCCGCGAGGCGAAGGAAGTCTGCCGGGGCTGCGAAGTCCAGCACGATTGTCTCGAGTTCGCATTGCAGAACGGTGAAAAGTTTGGCATCTGGGGTGGCCTGTCGGAACGCGAACGGCGGCGAATTCGTCGTCAACGTGCCCAGGTCGCGCGCAGCATCATCGGCGCATGAGCCGGTCTTCCTGACGCCCGCAAGGTCTACGGACGTCGGCCTTGTCGGGGCCTTGGAGATGGCGCGACCCCATCGATACGACGGTGGGGTAGCCTTGCCTCATGATCGGATTTACGCTCGGTGGCCCAGAGGGCATCATTCTCCTTGTTCTCGTGCTCGTGCTCTTCGGCGGTTCGCAGCTTCCCAAGCTCGCCAAGAACCTGGGCAGGGCGCAGAAAGAATTCAAGGATGGTCTGGACGAGGCGAACAAGCCTCGCGAGGACGCCAGCTCCGACGCCGACTGAATCGCCGACTGAATCGGTGCGCTCTCCCTGTTCATTGCGGTAGGGCACCTGAAAACTGAACGATGCCCCGACGCTGAGTCGGGGCATCGTTGCGTTTTCGGATCGATTCAGCCGGCGACCGCGTACGACTGCCGTCCAGGTGTTTGTGTGACTCAGGCGCTGGCGCTGACCACAGCGTCTTCGCGTCGACGCTTCAGGATGCGACGGCGCTCGCGCTCACTGCATGCGCCCCACACGCCGTGATCGATGCGAGAATCGAGCGCGTACTCGAGGCACTGACCGACGACAGGGCATTCCTTGCAGATCTTCCGGGCGCGGTCGACGCCGACGCCATCGCTGGGGAAGAACGTGGCCGGTGGGTGGAGGCGGCAGTTGCCGTCGGCCATCCACGCTGTTTCTGAGTCCGGGTCATGCGGTGCCGTGTTCAGTTCGACTGGACGTTTGTTGAGGGCAGCGTGCTCCGCGCGGCTGAGGCCCTTCGGGCTGGCGTTCTTGGTTGACTTTGCTCGCTTGATCATGTTGGTGGTCCTCTTCACGGTGCTGTGCTGATCGGCCCGAAATTGGCGGGATACCTATTTGACGTTGCTGGGAGCCGCTCGGTTCCCATTTTTCTTGTTCGTTTCGACTTGCTTGCTGGATGTCCTGACGAGCGACCGATTTGGCTGTTGTCGTGGCAGTCCGGACAGATGTTGCGTTGTTGATGGCAAACCGTAACACATTCGTAACGAAAGATCACCAGTTTTGGGACAGTTCTGCAGACATATCTCGCTCCGATTCTGAATGGGCAGCGCACGGAGTTCTCACAGTTTCGTCGTCATGCACGTCGCGCATCGTCCCAGCGGCTGGTCAGAACCTGGTGAGGGCACGCGAAACGATCGGGAACTTCGCGCCGTTAGCCTGGGAGGCATGAGTGACGTCGCTGTCGAGAACCGAGAACCCAAAGCGCACGCTCGGATCGTGTACCACGGCCCGGTGTCACCGCACTGGGAGGTCTACGGCGACTGGGGCGACCGGCAAACTCTCGACGAGTTCCGCGCCCGTGTGCTGGCACGCCTCGTATTGCTTCCGCGCGACGACCCGCAGTTCCGTCGCAACCGGGAGCGCATCGTGCGTGACGCCGAGCGTGCGTTGATCTCAATTGAATGGGACCTCGGCCGTCCCGAAGACGCATCCTGAGCACTGCGGGTACCACGACACCCGGAAACGGAGCTCCTGTGAGTTGGTCGGAGAACGGACAGATTGTCGTTGACGATCGCTTCTTGAATCGTGAGCTGAGCTGGTTGGCGTTCAACGAGCGTGTGCTCGAACTCGCGACCGAGCCCGGCATTCCGCTGCTCGAACGCGCCAAGTTCTGTGCGATCACATCGAAGAACCTTGACGAGTTCTTCCAGGTGCGCGTCGCCGCCCTGAAGGATCAGATGATCGCCGGAATCGACCGGCCGACGTGGGACGGCAGGACTCCGGCCCAACAGCTCGCCGCGATCTCCGAATGGGTGCCGGGCATGATCGAGCGACTTGACGTGGCCTTTGTCGACCGCCTCGTTCCCGAGCTCCGCGCCGCCGGTGTCGCGATCATCTCGTGGAACGACACAACCCTCGACGAGCGGGTCGAGCTTGATCACATCTTTGAGTCGCGCATGTTCCCCGTGCTGACCCCGCTTGCCGTCGATCCGGGCCATCCGTTCCCGTACATCTCGGACCTGGCGCTGTCGCTTGCCGTCAACGTTGCCGATCCGGAGACCGGCGACCGACGCTTTGCTCGCCTCAAGGTGCCCGACGTGTTCCCGCGCCTGATCGAATGTTCGCCAGGCCGCTTCGTGCCGGCCGAGGAAATCATCGGCGCCAAACTCGACCAGCTCTTCGTGGGCATGGTCGTTGAGAGTTGGGCGACGTTCCGCGTCAGTCGCAACGGTGACCTCACCGTCGAAGAAGAAGAAGCCGACGACCTGCTGGAAGCGGTCGAGATGGAGCTGCGGCGCCGTCGCTTCAACCGGGCCGTGCGTCTCGAAGTCGCCTTCGACATCGGTGAAGAGCTCCTCGACCTCCTCGTCCGTGAACTCGACCTCTTGCACGCCGATGTCACGTTGCATCGGTCGCCGCTCGACTTGAGCTGCCTGTTAGAACTGATGTCGCTCGACCGTCCTGATCTCAAGGATGAGGCGTGGCCGCCCGTTACCGCTGGGCGGATCGCTGCTGCTGACGAAGGTGACCGACCGATCTTCGACGTCGTTCGCCATCGCGCTGTGTTGCTCCATCACCCGTACGAGAGCTTCTCCAGCAGCGTCGAGGAGTTCATCGGGCAGGCAGCTGACGACCCCAAGGTGCAGTCGATCAAGATGACGCTGTACCGAGCGGGGGGCGACAGCGCGATCATCCGCAGCCTCATGAAAGCGGCCGACCGTGGCAAGCAGGTCGCCGTGCTGGTCGAGATCAAGGCTCGTTTCGACGAGGCCACCAACGTCCAGTGGGCCAAGCAGCTTGAACGGGCCGGTGTCCACGTCGTCTACGGCATGGTTGGCCTGAAGACGCACAGCAAGGTCGTACTGGTCGTCCGTGACGACGGCGACCAGCTCCGTCGCTACTGCCACATCGGTACCGGCAATTACAACAGCAAGACCGCGCGGACCTACGAAGACATCGGCGTGATCACCTGCGACCCCGACATCGGCGCCGACTGCGCACAGCTCTTCAACCACCTCACCGGGTACAGCCGCGCCTACGACTACAAGACGCTCCTGGTTGCACCACGCGATCTGCGCCGTCAGTTGATCGACCTCATCGAACACGAAGCGTCCTTCGGCCCGGAGGGAGAGATCGTGATGAAGTGCAACTCGATCGCCGACGAAGAGGTGGTCGAGGCGCTGTACGCGGCAAGTAACGCCGGTGTGCGGATCGAACTCCTCGTCCGCGGTATCTGCTGTCTGCGTGCCGGAGTGCCCGGCATGAGCGAGAACATTCGCGTCCGGAGCATCCTCGGCCGGTACCTGGAGCACAGCCGGGTCTATCGCTTCAAGAACGGCAATGTCGTTGTGGATGGCCGCCTGCCGGGCGCCGTCACTGACGAGATCCACCTGCTCGGCTCAGCCGACTTGATGCCGCGCAACTTGAACCGTCGCGTGGAGGTCCTGGTGCCGATCGAACACGAGCGTCACCGGGCGTGGCTCGACCAGGCAATCGAGTTCCAGCTCGCCGACGACATTGTCTGTTGGGAACTGCAACCTGATAACCGATGGGAGCGAATGGGTCCGACCGATACGTTTGTGCCCCATGCACAAGAGCGCATGCACCGCTGGACTGTCCAGCAGCAGACCTCCATCACGCACTGAATCGCGCATTCCAATGGCGGCTGATTTCCGCGGTTGGTAAAACCGTTCCGCCTGTGGCCCCCCAAAGTGACCGGCCCTGTTCACCTGTTGGTCGTGTCGTTGCGAAGCGTTCACCTCTCGTTCACCTGAAGCGGCGGACTGGTTTACCTTGCTTGCGTATCTTCAGATTTGTTCGTTGCCATCCGGGCAACAGCAGCGTGAACCGCACCCAATTTCCCCCCAGGAGTATTAACGTGAACTCTCCCAAGCGCCGGCTCGTAGCCGGAGCATTTGCTCTCACTCTCGTCGCTGCAGCATGTGGCGGCGATTCCGGTAGCGGCTCAGCCGAGCCCGCCACCGACTCGACCGAAGCCCCGAGCGACGAGCCGGCTGCAAGTATGGTTGTCTCTGGCACCCTCGTCGGTGCAGGATCTTCGGCCCAGGCCGCAGGCATGCAGGGCTGGCAGGCCGGCTTCCAAGGCCTCAACTCTGATGCCACCATCGAATATGACGCCATTGGTTCCGGTGGCGGTCGCGAGCTGTTCCTCTCGGGCGGTTCGGACTTTGCTGGCTCGGACGCCGCGTTGAAGGACGAGGAGTTCGAAGCGTCCAAGGAGCGTTGTGTCGGGGACCAAGGTGCCATCAACTTGCCGCACTACATCTCGCCGATCGCCATCCCGTACAACCTCCCGTCGGTCGACGCGACACTGAACCTCACCCCCGAGGTCATCGCCGGAATTTTTGCCAACACGATCACCAACTGGAATGACCCGGCGATCGCCGCCACCAACGATGGCGTCGAGCTTCCCGACCTCAACATCAACCCGGTGCACCGTTCGGACGAGTCCGGCACGTCGGAGAACTTCACCGACTACATGAGCCAGTCGGCACCCGCTGTCTGGACGTTCGGTGAGATCGAGATCTGGGATGATGGTCCTGGCGGTGGCGAAGGCGCTCAGGGCACCTCCGGTGTCGTGGCAGCTGTTGAAGCTGGTGAAGGCTCGATCGGCTACGCCGATGCCAGCCAGATCGGCAGCCTCCCGGCCGCAGCTGTCGGTGTCGGTGACGGCTTCGTCGAGTTCAGCCCAGAAGCAGCCGGTCGCGTCGTCGATGCGTCCGAGCGCAACACGGGTCGCAACGAGTTCGATTTCGCCATCGAAGTGAACCGCACGCCCGATTCGGCTGATGTGTACCCAATCGCTCTGGTCTCGTACCACATTGTCTGCCTTGAGTACCCGGATCAGGCAACCGTCGATCTCGTCAAGGCGTTCATGACCTATGTCGGTTCTGAGCAGGGCCAGGCCGATGCGGCCGCGGCAGCAGGCTCGGCACCGATTTCCCCCGAGGTCCGTGCCGACATGCTGAAGTCGATCGACGCCATCAGCGTCGGCGGCTGATCCCCCACCCCCCAACCGGAGTCATACGGCGAGCCGGTCCACATTGTTTGGACCGGCCCGCCGTTGCTCACGTTCCCCAGCATTTTGGTGCTGACGAATTCGGAGACATACCGTAGTGACGATCATTGAGAACCCGAAGCAACAGACCGAGCCCGACTCGCCGTTTGGCGATGAGAAGATTAGCAAGGCCGGCGACAAAGTCTTCTTTGGTCTCTCGTTTGGCGCGGCCTCATTGATCCTGGTCACCCTCGCCTCGGTGGCCCTCTTCCTCATTAAGGAAGGTCTGCCTGTCTTCACCGCGAGCGACAAGTCCGACCTTGAGCGTGGTGGCGATTCGTTCGTGGGATACGTCGGCCCACTGGTGCTCGGCACGGTCTACATCGCAGCAATCGCACTCCTGATCGCGACACCGATTGCTGTCGCTGTTGCCCTGTACATCAGCCATTACGCCCCGAAGCGACTCTCGCTGACCCTCGGGTATTTCATTGATCTTCTCGCTGCCATCCCAAGTGTCGTGTACGGCATCTATGGCATCACGGTTCTCGCCCCGATTCTCTCGCGCACGCTGTATCCCTGGCTCGACGACTACGCCGCTTGGCTGCCGTTCTTTGGGTCGGATGTCAATGTGTCAACCAGCGGCCGGACCACGCTGACCGTCGGCATCGTGCTGGCGGTAATGGTGCTGCCGATCATCACAGCGATCTCACGAGAAGTGTTTCTCCAGACGCCGCTACTCCACGAAGAGGCCTCCCTGGCACTCGGTGCAACCAGGTGGGAGATGATCCGCCAAGCAGTGCTCCCCTACGGTCGCTCGGGTGTGATCTCCGGAGCGATGCTGGGCCTCGGCCGTGCACTCGGCGAGACGATGGCCGTGGCCATCATCCTGTCGCCAGCCGACGGATACTTCTGGAACATCATCACCAACTCGAACTCAAACACGATCGCTGCGAACATCGCGCTCCAGTTCCCGGAATCGTCGGGCCTCGAGGTCAACCGACTCATTGCAACCGGCCTGGTGCTGTTCATCATCACCTTTGGGGTCAATGCACTCGCGCGTCGGATCGCCGATACTGGATTTTCTGGAGCTGACGGATGACGATGACCACTGACCATCTCGGCCCCGACACCGGTCCCGACACTGGTGTCGGCTCTGACTCGAATGGCGACATTACGAGTGGCGAACTTGCCGGCAAGGGCATGTTCGCGATCTTCGGTGGGGCCGTTGTTCTCGGAGCGTTGACGTGGCTGCCTGCCGGCAGCATCAACTGGGCGCGCTGGGTGATTGTGACGATCTTGGCCTACATCATTGGGACGTACGTCGTCTCGCGCATCGTGGAGTCGAAGCGTCATGCAACCGACCGGCTCGCCACCGCGGTCATGACGAGTTCCTTCGCCGTGGTCCTGCTGCCGCTCATCTCGGTTGTTTGGACTGTTGTGGATCGCGGCTCGAATCGATTCGACTGGGCTTTCTACACCGAGACGATGCGCGGTGTCGTCGGTGAGGGCGGCGGCGCGTACCACGCCATCATCGGCACGTTGATCATTACTGCACTGGCCGCAACCTTCTCCATACCGTTCGGATTGTTCACTGCTATCTATCTCGTTGAGTACGGCGGCAAGACTCGATTCGCCAAGTGGGTCACCGGGTTGGTCGACGTGATGACCGGTATCCCGTCGATTGTCGCGGGCCTGTTTGCGTACGCATTCTTCGTTCTCGTTGATGGCCCCGGTCACCGATCGGGCTTGGCCGGAGCGATTGCACTCACGCTGCTGATGACGCCCGTCGTCGTCCGTGCGTCCGAAGAGATGCTGCGCCTTGTGCCCAACGAACTGCGCGAGGCGTCGTACGCCTTGGGCGTCCCGAAGTGGAAGACGATCGCAAAGATCGTCCTGCCCACTGCGGTCGCCGGCATCTTGACCGGCATTGTGTTGGCGATTGCTCGTGTGATCGGTGAAACAGCGCCGCTCCTCATCACGGTGGGCATTGCTCAAGGTGTCAACTACAACCCGTTCTCGGGACGTATGGCAACACTGCCCGTCTTCACCTACAACTCCTACGCATTCCCGACGTTGCCGCGTGACGCGAGCCTCGATCGAGCATGGGCGTCGGCGCTCACACTCGTCATCATCGTGGCGGTCCTCTTCACCGGGGCCCGTATCCTTTCTTCCATCCTCAAGCCCAAGGGTCTGAAATGAACCGCTCGGTAACTTCAAGCCCCCTCCTTTCGACCCAGAACGGTGCAGCGATCATGCCGAACTCCGCACAAGCGACTCAGGCCGGCATCGGCTCGGCGGTCGAATCGGATCCGAATGCGCCGGTTGACTTGCCGAACCGCATCGACGTCACCGATCTCAACATCTACTACGGAGCGTTCAAGGCGGTGGAAGACGTCTCGATGACGATCAACCCGCAGTCGATCACTGCGTTGATCGGCCCGTCGGGCTGTGGCAAGTCGACGTTCTTACGCTCGCTCAACCGGATGCACGAAGTCATCGACGGCGCCTACGTCGAAGGCAGTGTCGTGATCAACGACAAGGACCTGTATGGCCCCGGTGTCGATCCGGTGGCGGTCCGACGCAAGATCGGCATGGTGTTCCAACGCCCCAACCCGTTTCCGACCATGTCGATTGCTGACAACGTGTTGGCGGGTAAGAAGCTCAACTCCAAGCGGCTGAGCAAAACCGAGGGAGCCGAGCTCGTCGAGGAGTCGTTGCGTGGTGCCAACCTTTGGAACGAGGTGAAGGATCGTCTCGACAAGCCGGGTTCGAGCCTGTCCGGTGGCCAACAGCAGCGTCTCTGCATCGCCCGCGCAATTGCAGTGTCGCCTGATGTGTTGCTGATGGACGAGCCGTGCTCGGCGCTCGATCCGATTTCGACGCTGGCGATTGAAGAACTGATGCTCGAGCTCAAGCGCACGTACAACATCGTGATCGTCACGCACAACATGCAGCAGGCAGCACGAGTCAGTGACCGCACCGGCTTCTTCACCATCGAAGGCACCGGCAAACCTGGAAAGCTGGTCGAAATGGACACGACCGAGAAGATCTTTGCCAACCCTGCCAAGCAAGAGACGCAGGACTACGTGACGGGACGGTTCGGCTGATGTCGAAAGAACTTCGCTCCAACTTCCACGAACAACTTGCCGAGATCGGCGCGGGCATTGCTCGGATGAGCGCCGGAGTCACCGAACTCGTGCCGCGTGCTACCCAGATCCTCCTCGATGGTGATCTCGAAGCAGCTGAGTACGTCATTCTGGGCGACGACGAATACGACGCCAAGGCGGTCGAACTCGAAGAGCGATGCTTCAGCGTGATTGCGCTGCAAGCCCCGGTCGCATCCGACCTTCGTTCGCTCGTCTCAGCCATCAAGATCATTGCTGACATCGAGCGCTCTGCCGATCTCTGCGTCAACATCTGTAAGGCGGCTCGACGTATTTACAGTCACGATCTCGACCCCAGCTTGCGCGGCGTCATCCAGAAAATGGGCGACCAGGCGCGGGTGCTGTTCAAGGAAGCAACCGAGGCGTACATCAACCTTGATGGCCCTCGAGCCGCAGCGCTGCACGACATGGACTCGTACCTCGACGATCTGCAACGCCAGTTCATCCAGGTGATTTTCGAAAGCCATGCGGCCGGCACCATCGACCTCCAAGTCGCTGTGCAACTCGCCGTGGTCGCCCGCTTCTTCGAGCGCATTGGCGACCACGCTGTCAACGTCGGCGACCGCGTTCGCTACATCGTCGATGGCTGGGTCCCGGAGCATCCGTATGCCGAGAGCGACAACGACCCGCCAGAGATCGTCGACGGCGTCGTCGTGCCAGCAGCCCAGGGCTGAGAACTGACGTGCCTTCGATCGTCGCACTGTTTGGCGGAGTAGCCATCGGTCTCGTGATCGGGGTCGTCCTGGCACACCGGACAGCTCGGACAGTTCGTCGTCCAAAGGCTGCAAGCAACGATCTGACGGGCAGCGCAGTCACGGCCGTCGGCAACATTTCCGAGGAGTTTGGCGCCGATCTCGCGTTGGGATTGCAGAGCGCTGTCGACCATCTCCAGATGGGTGTCGTGGTGTGCGACGCATCGCTGAAGACCACGTACCGCAACGGAGCCGCAGATGCCCTGACGGGCACGCACGCCGGTGTCATCGTGGACGCGCACCTGCAACAACTCTTCACCGAGACGCGCTCGGGCGTGCGTGCCGGACGAATCGTTGAGCTGCAGGGGCCGCCAAAGACCACGTACAGCATTGACGCGATGCCGATCCCGGGTGGCGGCGCAGTCGCCACGATCGACGACATCAGCGAACGAGTCCGCATCGACTCGATGCGCACTGACTTTGTGGCGAACATCTCGCATGAACTCAAGACACCCGTCGGCGCCATCGCTGTTCTGGCTGAGATGCTCGCGGACGAAACCGAACCGACGGTGATCAACACACTGTCGAGCCGAGTCGTCGAAGAATCACACCGTGTGGCACGAACGATCGACGACCTGCTCGAGTTGTCGCGCATCGAGTTGAGCCGTCGCCTCGACGACGCCGTCGACCTGTCTGCGGTCGTCGACGAGGCCGTGGCCCGAGGCCGGATGGCAGCTGATGGTCACCAGGTCCAAGTCGAAACGATCGGCGCCTCAGATCGATTGTGGATTCAGGCCGACCGACCACAGCTGAGCTCGGCCGTCGGCAACCTTGTCGAGAACGCCGTCAAGTACAGCGACGACGGCGGGCTCGTCCAAGTCAGCATCCGTCGTAACGAACGGTGGGTCGAAGTCATTGTCGTTGATGAGGGCGTCGGGATTCCCGCGGCCGACCTCGACCGAGTGTTCGAACGGTTCTATCGAGTCGATAAGGCGCGTGCCCGACAGACCGGTGGAACCGGGTTGGGCCTTGCCATCGTCCGACACGTTGCAAACAACCACGGCGGCGTCGTCTCTGTGCAATCGCAAGAGGGCGAGGGTTCGACATTCACCTTTCGCCTCCCCGCCCGACTCGTCGTGCCATCGCCCGAAGTGAACGAGCCGGGCAACCCAACCGAACTGCAGCCGGCGCCCGGTCGGCTTGCAGCAACGGCGGGATCAACTCCGCCACAGAAGGTGAGCATGCCCGATGGGTGAAGCCGTGATTCTGGTCGTGGAAGACGAACCATCATTTGTCGAAGCCCTCAACATCGGTCTCGTCCGTGAAGGGTTCACGGTGCACGTAGCCGTCGACGGTGTCGACGCGCTCGAAAAGTTCGACGCCGTTTCTCCCGATCTGGTCTTGCTCGATGTGATGCTGCCGCGGCTCTCGGGCATCGAGGTCTGTCGCCAAATCCGCAAGAAGAGCCGCGTGCCGATCATCATGGTCACCGCCAAGAGCGCGGAGATCGACACGGTCGTCGGGCTCGAAGTCGGTGCAGACGACTACGTCACGAAGCCGTACCGAATCCGCGAGCTCGCAGCACGAATTCGGGCAGTACTCCGACGTTCGAGCGAGACGCCAGACTCGACCGCAGGTCTCGGCACTGGAACGATCGAAGTGGGCAACGTCATGCTTGACCCTGAAGCACATCGCATCACCATTGCCGGTGAAGAACTGACCCTTCCGTTGAAGGAGTTCGAGTTACTCCACCTGCTGCTCGTCAACGCTGGCCGTGTGCTGCCGCGGGAGACGTTGATCGACCGGATTTGGGGATACGACTACGTGGGCGACACGAAGACGCTCGACGTGCACATCAAGCGGTTGCGGAGCAAGTTGGAAGCTGACCCGAGCAACCCCACCCTCATCACCACTATCCGCGGTTTGGGTTATAAATACTCTCGCTGAGGCCAGGTGTGGCGATTTCTGCGTTGCCGTCGTCGGTCATTGAGCAAGCTCAACTCTGTCCTCGGCGCCTTGACCTCACCTCTCTGCCCTCGCCTCTCTGCCCTCGCCTCTCTGCCCTCGCCTCTCTGCCCTCGCCTCTCTGCTGCTGCTGAGTCAGTCGTCTTTGTCGTCTTCTTGGGTGATGGTGGACGGGAGGGGGCCGGCGGCGGTGCGAACGATGCCGAGCAGGTTGGCGACGATCCGCTTCAGGTAGCGGTAGTAGATCGCACGGGGTACGACCTCGCGGCCGGGCCGGTCGGAGTGGAGGTAGCTTTCGATCTTGGCTTGGTGCTCGGCGACTAGGGCGAGCACGCGAATGGCGAACTCCTCCTTGCGATCGTCGTTGGGCTCAGCCAGGAGGTCGGCTGCTTCGCCGAACATCGTCGAGATCAAGCCGCGCTCTGCGAGCATGGCCTCGGTGTCGGTTTCGCCAGCCAGACGGACACCACTTTCGGCGAGGTCGAGCACATTGGTCGCCTGGTCGCCGATGCGCTCGATCTTCTTGAGCAGCAGGATCATGCCGAGCACGGACCCGATGTCGGACGAACCCTGGACAGTGACGTGGACGACCAACTCGGAACGCAGTTGCTGCTCCATATGGTTGATGCGCTGGTCGGTGTCGCGGATGTCGGCTTCGACCGCAGCGGTGTCGGTGTTGGTGAGCAGGGCGAGCGTCGCCAGATCGAACGAGTGCCGCGCGTCGCCGAGCATCCCGACTGCTCGTGACACGATGTGATCGAGGCCGCCTTCTCGCTTGCTGAAAAATGACATCACCATGATCGAACTTCCCTCATGAGTTGCTGGTTGAAAAATTGGCCCGGGTACTGACTCATCGGAACAGGGCAACACCGATGAGTGGGAGGATGATGAATGCCGTCATGACGTAGGCAACGGCCCAGACGCGACGTTTGACCGCAATCTCCGCGAGGCCCTCTGCCAGCCGGACTGGGACGTCGCGTGCGAACGGCAAGACGTAGAGCACCGCGATACCCATCACGTTGAAGGTCGTGTGGGCGAGCCCGACGGTGAGCGCTTCGGGCACTGAAGCAGCGAGGGCAGCAAGCAACGCCGTGATCGTCGTTCCGACGTTGGCGCCGAGTGTGACCGGGTACGCGTTGCGCAACGACAGCACGCCTGCAGCGGTGAGGGGAATGAGAATCGAGGTGGTGATGCTGGACGACTGCACGGCGACCGTGATGACGAGGCCGAGCAGCATTGCAACCGAGCCTGACCCCTTGCTGAGCGCGGTGTTGATTGACTTTTCGACGCGGTCAGCCACGAGTTTGCGCATGTTCTTCGTGATGAAAGTGAGCGCGAGTAGCACGATGACGAGCCCGGTGATCACCACAAACGTACCGAGGACGTTGCCGGTGAGCCCGACGGCATCTTCGATGTTGACGATCCACTCGACGGGTTTCTTCACCCAGGCTTTGACCGGGCTCTTCCACTCGGAACCGGCCGTACCAACCAGCCGGTCGCTGATCCACGTCGCAGTCTTTGAGATCGCGCCCGTCACGAGTTCGACCGGAAGAAGAATGGCGACAGCCAGCACGTTGAAGAAGTCGTGCACGGTGGCGGCGGCAAATGCTCGCTTGAACTCGGCGGGCTGCCTGATGTGGCCGAGCGACACGAGGGTGTTGGTGACGGTCGTACCGATGTTCGCGCCCATGATCATCGGAATCGCTGCGTCGACGCTGATGCCCTTGGTGGCCACCAGCCCGACGATGATCGACGTGGATGCGGACGACGACTGGACGAGCACCGTTCCGAGGATGCCGACGCACAGACCGGCGATCGGGTTACTGACACTCGAGAACAAGCGCTCCTGCGTGTCTTCGCCCATGATTTTGATGCCGTTTTCGAGGGCGGAGACGCCGACCAGGAAGGTGTAGATCAAACCGAAAACGAGTGCTGACCGCATCCACGTCGGCATTTCGAAACGGGTTGGGCGTTCTGGAGCAGTAACTGCCATACGAGTCGGGCAATCTAGCTGAGTTGCTGAGGCGCTGCATCACAGATGGTTCTGTGGGGCCGAGACGGCATGGCCCTGCAGCGCGGAGGCCTACTATCTGTTCAGTGGAACGACCGACATCTGCCGCCCGGCCGGCACCGTCCAAGTTCCGACGGTTGGCAATCACTCATGCCCTGATGATGGGCGGCGACGCAGCCATGGTCGTGGCGCTCGCCGACTCGCTGTTCTTCGACATCGACCTCACAGCGGCGCGCACGCGGGTGATGCTTTTCTTGGCGATCGGGTTCGCTCCGTTTCTTTTTGTCGCCCCACTGATCGGCCCGGCGATCGACCGCGTGGCCGGCGGCCGCCGCTTCGTGATCCAGGTTATTGCCATCGCCCGTGCCGTGCTGCTGTTCTTCATGGCGCGCTACATCGACGCACTGGCACTCTTCCCACTGGTCTTTGCGAACCTCGTGCTGCAGAAGGCGTATGTCGTGTCCAAGTCAGCGCTCGTCCCGTCGACCGTTCGTTCCCAAGACGAGTTGGTTGAGGCAAACTCGAAACTCGGCCTGATTTCTGGGCTGACTGGTGCGGCCGCGGTGATCCCGGCAGCGATCCTGCTCAAGACGATCGGCGCGTCCGCAACGTTGATCTACGGCACGCTGATTTTCTGCGCGGCGCTCTTCAGCGCCACCCGGCTGCCTCGCGAGGTCGTCGCAGCTCACGGCGTCGACCACGATGAATCAATGCAACTGCGGTCGGCCAGTCTGCAGAACGGTGCCATCGCGATGACCGTGTTGCGCGGTTGCGTCGGGTTCACCTTTTTCCATCTGGCGTTTTGGCTGCGTTCGCAAGACCAGGGAACGTTTTGGTTTGGCGCGGTCGTCGGCGTGTCAGCCCTTGTTGCCATGGTGGGCAACGCGATCGCGCCGCGCCTGCGTAACCGAATGCGCGAAGAAACAATGTTGGTCGCGTCGTTGGTCGTCGCAGCCGTTGCCGGTGTCGGCACAGCGGCGCTCGGGGGCCCGGTGGGCGCGGTGATTTTGGCCGGCGCCCTGAACATGGTCGCGGCCGTCGGACGGCTCAGTTTCGAGAGCATCGTGCAGCGCGATGCTCCGGGTGCCAACCAGGGTCGAGCCTTCGCGAAGTTTGAAACGCAGTTTCAGCTGGCGTGGGCCTTGGCTGCATTCTTTGCCGTCGCCATCCAGGTGTCGGGCCCGGTTGGCTTTCTGATCGTTGGCCTTGTTGCCGCCGGGACACTTGTCAACCTGGTCGTTGGGACCAGCCGGAGTGACGGCCGGCGGCGTAGTCGGCGAAGTGTCAGTCGGCGGAGTCGAAATCAGCAACCCGCGCGAGCCAGAGGCCGGGCGCCTCAATCTCGTTCGGCGTCGGCACCGCGTCGGCGTCGCTGAACAACGGCGCCAATCCGTTCTCGCCGCCACGGTCGACGACACCTTGCACGAAGGCTTTACCGCGAGCGGTTTGATCGGCGCCGAGGCGAATTCCGAGGAGTCGCTCGACGAACAAGTCGTCAGGTGATACTTCGGCACGGCGGCGACGGACTGCGTCAGCAATGTGCAGCGCATTGCCGCCGATGATCCGAACGGCGACGGCGTCGACGACCCAGTCAATCACACCGATCGTGACGGCGACGGCGGTGTCGAGTTCGGGTTCAAGGGCGATCTGCTCGGCTGACCGCACGGCGCCGAGGAGTATCTCTGGGTCACCGAATGCGGCCTGCATTGCGGCCATCGGGTCCGATTGGTCGATATCGAGCGAGGTGAGTTTGTCAGTCATCGCGGACGAGTCGGGCCGGAATGCGCCGACGTGTCGCTGGACCAATGACCGCAGGTGGTCAGCAATGTGCGGGATCGAGAGCAAGGTGTGGCCTGCCATCTCGTGAGCAATGACCCAGAGCCGCATCTCGTCGAGCTCGATATCGGAGTGAGCGGCGAACTTGTCGATTGTCGGGGGGACGACGACGAGCTTCGACGCGAAGCCGCCTTCCCGAGGAATCGGCAAGTCGTAGACCCCGAATGCTCGGCGTGCGAGCCCGCCAACCATCGAGCCGACGGACATGCCCATCATCGCAGGCGCCATCATTTTGCTGAGGCCTGCCATCATCTGCATCATCGGGTCGCCGGACCCGTCGTCGTTGCCGGTCTGTCCGAGCGATGTCGCCATGTCGTTGAACAGAGGCCGGTAGGCGTCGAGCGTCTGTGCAGCCCATTGCTCGGGAGTGGCGACTTCGGGGTCGCTCTCAATGACGGTGAGTTGCATGACGTCGGCAACGTGGAGCCGAGCGATCCCTGCGAGCTCGGCGTACTTGATGCGCACACTTGGCTCGATGTTGGCGGTCGGAACCGGAACGTTCCCACCGGAAACCATCGCTCCGGCCATGTCCCCGCCGCTGGCTGCGAGGAGCGCGAATTGGCGCGCCGCGTCCCAGTTGAGGGGGCCCTGTCCTGAGAGGGCCCTGGAAAGATCACCGAACAGTGGCATTCCCGCGAACGGGTTGTTGCCAGCGTCATCTCCACCGGGTGTGATGGCGTCGTCGTTGCCGTCGTCCATAGCTCGAAGGATACGGGAGGCAGCGGCGATCTGGCCGCGGTCGACATCGCCGAAGTGGACACACCTCCCGTCGAGGCCGCGGCGGCACTAGCGTCGGGTTGGTGACAGCGCTGATCGATGCCCCCGGCAACGTGATGTCAGCGACGACGGGCGAACTCACAGTCGTCATCACCGGAGCGACAGGGCCGCTGCAAACACGAGTGGTCGAGGGGCTTCGGGCTCTGGGCAACGTGACGGTGTTCGAGACAACTGGCAGCTTGGACGATTTTGACGGTGACACCGCTGATGTCGTCATCGATATGGCGAGCAACGATCATGACTGGCTTGCCAAACACCGTGAGAGTTCGACACAGCATGCGACGACGAGTCTCGGCATCGCCGATGTGGTCTCGGCGGACCAAGTGGTGTTCGTGTCGTCGGCCATGGTGTACGGCGCCAACGCTAACAACCCGTTTCCCCTCACGGAAGAAACGGTGCTTCGTCCCGACACCGAGTTCGTGTTCGCCCGCCAACTGGCATCGGCCGAGGAACTCGTCGAGCAGTGGCGTCGGAGCAGGCCCGGTCGAGCGACATCGGTGCTGCGCCCGGCGATTTCCCTCGCTGAAGACGGCACGTCCCAACTCGCAGGCGCACTGGTCTCGGGCCTCGGCCAACGTTTTGCCGAAGACGACCCGCCGTCGCAGTTCTTGCACCTCGATGATTTGGCCTCCGCGATCGTGCTGGCGGTGCAGCGCCGTCTCGACGGGGTCTACAACGTTGCACCTGAAGGATGGATTCCGGGCGAGCGAGTTCGAGCGCTGTCAGGCGAGCGGCCGCGTATCCCGCTTCCGGAGCGGGTCTCAGAAGTACTTGGCGCCGTCCGCTGGCGTTTCCAGCGGGGCCCGATTCCGCCAGGTTTGCGCTCCTACACCCGCGAACCTTGGGTCGTCTCGAACGGACGGTTGTTGGCCGAAGGGTGGAAGCCGACGGTCACGAACGAGCAGGCGTATGTCGAAGGCACCGAAGCACGATGGTGGACCATGGTGTCGCCAAAGCGTCGGCAAGAACTGTCGCTCGGCGTCGGTGTCGGCCTTGGGCTGGTCATCACGATCGTTGCGGTCTTGGTTGGGCGTCGCTGGTGGCGCGCTCGACAGGGTTGAGCGTTGCTCCACGAGTTCGTTGACAGAGTTCGGTGACAGAGTTCGGTGACAGAGTTCGTTGCTGTCAGTCGGCAGCGAGTGCCGAGCCGACCAACGAGTCGTGGCTGACGATCAAGCGGCCATTGCTGAAACGAGCGACGATTTCTCCATTGGAGCGCACGACCACAGCGTCGCCTGCCACGTCGAGACGTGCAACGTCGCTCCAGGCAACCGAATAGGCGTACTGGTCGGTCAGGACGAGGACCTGATCGTGGAGGTCGGGCAGCACCGCTTGCGGGTCCGATGAATCGGCCGAGCGATATGCGCCAGCAGGGACATCGGCGATGGCGCTCGGAATTGCGGTTGCCTCGACCAAGCGGACCGAGCGGATCGTTTCTGCAGCGGCGATGGCCGTGTTCGCAGCGGCACGAATCGACTCACGAACCGGAGGTGAGGTGGAGGCGCTGACGGCGATGGGGGCGTCGGCTGATCCACCTGGCGTGACCGTGACGACCAGCGCGGCGATGAGAGCAACAGCAAGCGCCCCGGTGGCAAGCGCGACAAACCGGTGGCCGGATCCACGATCGACTTCGACCCGTGTCGGGCCAATCTCGGATGGATGCCTCCACGTTCTTTCATGCGGGGGGAGCGGTGCGCGTTCCACGAGTTGGAGACTGTACTGCTGAAATCGCCATGGGTGATCGCGGCTGGGGCCGATGCGGAATCGGGAATGGCCATCGCGCAACGAATGTGGAGTCAAACGTGTTGCGGCAACCTGACGATGTCACCAGGTCGGCTACGATGACCAGCGTGGATGCACCGGCGCAAGGCAACAATTGGTTCGGTCTCACCGCTCAGGAACTGCCGATTGGTGCTGCCTACGAGTGGGCTGTTCGGCCTGACTGTGGTGCTGTTGTCTTGTTCAGCGGAACAATTCGGAACCATGCCGAAGGCCGTGACGGCGTCCAGCACCTCACCTACGAGGCGTATGAGGAACAAGCAGTTGTGCGATTCGAGGCCATCGGCGCCGAACTACGCGTGCGTTGGCCTGACGTCGGTCGCGTCGTGTTGTTGCACCGCACCGGCGAGTTGCAGATCGGTGAGTCGTCGGTCATTGCGATCGTTTCTTCGCCGCATCGACCGAGCGCCTTCGAGGCTGCCAGGTTTGCCATTGACGCACTGAAGGAAACAGCTCCGATTTGGAAGCACGAAGTCTGGGCCGACGGCGCCGACTGGGGCACCGGGGCACACGACATCCGCGATGCACAATCAGTCGGGAACTCTGAATGATCGTGGTCATCAGTGTGCTGGCCATCGTGGTGGTCGCCGTGATTCTCGGCCTCGCACTCCGCGGGCGAGCCGACGAGGACGGCGTCGACTCGTTTCGCCGACAAATCGATGCACTCTCGTCGGAGGCTCGCAAACCCACCGTCGATCGGGTCAAGTCGGCTGAGCGGGACGCTGATGACGACGATTCGTTGAATTCGTGACCGGTGCCGCGTCGAGGCTCCCGATTTCTGCGCTTGTCCTGAGGCAGAATGAAGCTGTCATGCAACGTCGCAGCCTTCTGAATTTCGCCCTGCTGGCCAGGTCTGCCTGATGGCACGTGACCTCGCGATCGACCTCGGCACGGCAAACACGCTCGTGTACATGAAGGGCCGCGGCATCGTGCTCAACGAGCCGTCGGTCATCGCCCTGAACCGGCAGACCGGCGAAGTGCTTGCGACTGGCCGTGAGGCGTGGCAGATGATCGGGCGTACGCCCGGTTACATCGTTGCGGTGCGTCCATTGCGCGGCGGGGCGATCACTGACTTCGAGATCACCGAGCGCATGATCCGCCTGTTGCTGCAGCGCGTCGGCGTCAGCCGATTCACTCGTCCCAAGGTCGTCATTTGTGTGCCGTCAGCGATCACCGAAGTCGAGCGCCGAGCGGTCACCGATGCTGCCCGTCGAGCAGGCGCAGCCGACGCCAACCTGATCGAACAGCCCATGGCGGCAGCTATCGGCGCTGACCTGCCGATCGACGAGCCCGTCGGCAACATGGTCATTGACATCGGCGGTGGCACCTCGGAAACCGCAGTCATCTCGCTCGGCGGCATCGTTGCGCTCGAAGCAGTGCGGGTCGGGTCGTTCGATATCGACGCCGCCATCCAGAATTATGTCCGTCGCGAACACGGCATCGCCATCGGCGAGCGGACAGCCGAAGAGATCAAGGTCGCGATCGGGTCGGCTGATCCGACGAGCGACGAGAACCAGGCCGAGGTGCGTGGGCGCGACCTCATGACCGGCCTCCCAAAAACTGTGCTCCTCACACCTGAAGAGGTGCGGTTCGCCATCGAAGACGTCATCTCGTCGATCGTCGCGTCGGTCATCCGGTGCCTGTCGAAGGCGCCGCCCGAACTGTCGCAGGACTTCCTTGTGCGTGGCATGTATCTCGTCGGCGGTGGCGGTCTGCTGCGCGGGCTCGCCGAACGGATCGAACGGGAAACCCAAGTTCCAGTGCGAATGTCGAACGTGCCACTCGAAGCAGTGGTCCTCGGCGCCGGTCATGTCATCGAGCACTACGAAGCGCTCAAAGGCATGTTCATGGGCGCTCGCCGCTAGCTCAGGCCGCATAGGAGGCCCGATCACTGCGTTCCGCCAACTCCTCGTTGCCGGAGGCAACTTCGTCGTGGCGCACCTTGTCCTCGGACCACCTGAGCGCCCTGAGGGTTGTTGAAAGACTGACGGCTGCTGGCGACCCTGCTGCTGAGTGATCCTTTGCCCTCGGGCCAAAAGTGGATATCGCGGCGGCTACTGCTGAGCGTCCTGATGTCCACGTGTCACGTTTCGGTCCGTGTCACGTTTCGGTCAGACCTGGGTGTGACAGTCCGGACTCTTCCCAGAGGTCGCCGGGCCTCCGTTCGGCTTGGATGACTGCTCCGTGTTCGTGAGTGCGTCGTATCGTGCGTGGATGCGCATGCCTTCGGAGACGCTCGCTGACTTCCGGAAAGGGTTTGCCCAACTGGAGGTCGACTTTGACGTCCCGGGTGACTATCCGCCGGAGGTCCTGGCAGCTGCAGAGGTCGCTGCCAAACGGCCACTTGGCAACGGTCAGTCGCCGCACGTCGATCGGACCGATATGCACTTCCTGACGCTTGATCCGGCGAGCAGCACTGACCTCGATCAGGCCTTCGCTATCGAGATGTCGGGCGACAGCGTCGTGCTGCACTACGCCATTGCCGATGTCGGCTGGTTTGTGCGGCCCGGCGACGCCATCGATCATGAAGCATGGAAGCGGGGCGTTACCGTCTACATGCCGCACGCTCGTGCCGGCCTCCACCCGCCGCGCATCGCAGAAGATGCCGGCAGCCTCCTTCCGGGCGGCCCGAAGCCAGCGGTCGTGTTCACGGTCAAGATCGCAGCCGATGGCGGGGTTCGACTCGACGGCGTCGAACGGTCGATGATCCGAAACCGAGCGAAACTCGCTTATTCAACGGTGACGCCTTCGGACCTTCCCGAGGCATTTCCCGAACTTGCGCGACGGTTCGAGATTGGCGAGCAGGCGCGTGGTGCCGATCGGATTCAGATGCCTGAGCAAGAAGTCGTTCGCACCGATGGTGGCTTCGCACTCCAGTTCCGGCCGCGCGACGATGCCGAAAACCAGAACGCTGCGATGTCGCTCGCCACAAACATGGCAGTCGCCGATGCGCTGTTCGCCGCCAAGACCGGGTTGTTCCGCACGATGCCGGCCGTCGACGAGAGCCGCCTTGGTCGACTGCGTCACACCGCGCGGGCATTCGGGCTGCAGTGGCCGAAGGACCAGTCACTGGCCTCGTTCAATGAATCGCTGCCCAAAGACGATCCGAAAACGTCGGCCTTCCTTCTCGCAGTTCGCCGGGCCAGCGGCGGCGCTGCGTACGAGCCGTATGACTCGAATGAGAAGCCATGGCACGCGGCTGTTGCCGCGACATACAGCCACGTCACTGCGCCGCTCCGTCGCCTGGCGGACCGCTACGTGATCGAAGCTGCGTTGGCTGTTGCCAACGGTGATGCCGTTCCCGACGAGGTCGAGCATGCGTTCACCGAACTGCCTCAAGCCATGCGCCAGGGTGACACTCGTGCAAACCGCGTCGACCGCGCTGTCATCGACCTCGCCGAGGCCATCGTGCTACAAGGCCGTGAGGGCGAAGTGTTCGATGCGGTGATCACCGACGAAGACGACCGTGGTGCTCGCATCCAGGTCTGCGATCCCGCCGTGGTTGCCCGAGTGGTGGCACGCCATGTCGATCCCGGCGATGACATCCAGGTCAAACTGGTGAGCGCCGACCCGGCCGAACGCCGCGTCGCCTTTGAGCGAGTCGGCTGACCCTCTTCCCTCTTCCCCCTTCCCCCTTCCCCCTTCCCCCTTCCCTCTTCCCAGGCGTCTGCGTGATGGTTGTGGTTGACATGTTGACCAAAACCATCACGCAGACAGGGTGAGCGAGTCAGGCTCGGGAGAAGCGACTCACGGTGCCAACGTTGCTGACGGCGAACAGGTCGCCTTCGCCGCCGATCGCGATCGCTGCGAGGTTCGGCTGCTGAGCCAGTTCGACAATGATCGGCGCGCCGGGTTGCGAGGTGGGGTCATATCCCCAGATGCGGCCCGAGCAGAAGTCGCCGTAGACAAACCAACCCTGCAGGTCGGCAATGCCCTCACCGCGGTAGACCACTCCACCGCTGACCGAACAGTCGCCATCATCGTGGCTGTACTCGACGATTGGAGGAGTGTGACCGTCGGCGTCCTGGTCGTCGTTGAATCGAGCAGTTCCCTCAAAGGCGCTCCACCCAAACGAGAGGCCGCGGCCAGCACCCTGGCCGTCGATCGCTGGCGCATAGTTGATCTCTTCGAGATCGCCCTGACCGACGTCGGCGATCCAGAGATCGCCGGTTGGCGTATCGAAGGAGAACTTCCACGGGTTGCGCAGACCCAACGCCCAGATGGCAGGGTCGGCTCCCTCGACACCGATGAACGGATTGTCGGCTGGGATTGTGAACGATTCGTTGCCCGACTCGCGCGGGTCGATGCGGAGGATCTTGCCGAGTCGGCTCGCCAACGCGAGCGAATTGCGCTCGGGATCATTGGCTGATCCGCCGTCACCCAGCCCGAGGTACAGGAACCCGTCGGGGCCGAAGGCGAGTTCGCCACCGTTGTGGTTGCCGAAAGGCTGCTCGACGGTCAACACTTCGCGACGGCTGCCGGGGTCGAATACTGCCGTGACCGGGTCGATGGCGTACTCGTCGACGACGGTGGTGCCATCGCCGTTGGTGTAATGCACGTAGGCGAGATCTTGAGCGGGGTGAAATGCCGCGCCGAGGAGGCCGCGCTCGCCGTCGGCTGCCGTCAGGTCGGTGATGTCGAGCATCACCTCGGCCGACAAGTCGTCGGCGGCAATGATCCGGCCGTTCTGCTCGACGACAAAGTGGCGCGGGTCGCCAACGCGGCTGAACAACTCGACAGGAGTGTCGAACGTGCCGGCATCGACCAGGGTGACGACCGGAATTGGTAGCGGGCCTGTAGCGATGGTGGTGGCCGGAGCAGTGGACAGCTCCTCTGGCGTGCCAGTCGGCAGGTCGTTGCCGCCGGAGGGTGCGAGTTCGGGGAGGGTCGTGGCGATTGACTCGTCAGCTGCGACCCCGGTGTCCTCGGACTCGGTTGATGACTCCTCGGGTTCCGGGACGGTTGCGAACGTGGCGGTCGGGTCGTTCGGAGGATTTTTCCCGGAGGACTCGGACCCACCGCCGCACGCCGCAACGGTAAGTGCAGCACCGACAACGGATGCGACGAGGATGCGTCGGTGGCTCAAGCCCGGCCCACCCGGGTGAGGCCTTCTTGCACCACGCTGATCGCAAGGCGTCCGTCGGAGGTGAAGATCGCGCCGCCAGCAAGGCCGCGCGCTGATGATGTGCTGAGCGCTGTCTGGTCATAGAGCAGCCAGTCGTCGGCGCGGAACGGGCGGTGGAACCACATGGCATGGTCGAGGCTGGCCATCTGCACGTCGCCGCTCGCCCATGACATGCCGAAGGGGAGGATCGTGGTGTCGAGCAACGTCATGTCGCTCGCGTACGTGACGATGCAGGCATGGAGCACCGGGTCGTCAGGAAGCTGGCCGTTGGTGCGCAACCAGACTTGTTGCGAGGTCGATTTCTCGCCGTTGCGACTCATTGGGTCACCGGTGACGTACCGCAGGTCGATCGGTCGGGGCTGCTCGTAGTAGTCGCCGAGCTGGTCTGCGTATGGCGCGTTGCGCGTCTTGAAATCGGGGAGTGACTCGGGCTCTGGGAGGCCGGTCGGCATCAAGAGCTGATGGTCGAGACCTGGCTCCTCATTGTGGAAGCTGGCCTGCAGGTTGAAGATCGCTCGGCCGTGCTGGATGGCCACGACACGGCGAGTGGTGAAGCTGCGGCCGTCGCGGATGCGATCGACTTCGTAGAGGATCGGTGTCGTCGGGTCGCCTGGGCGAAGAAAGTAGGCGTGGAGCGAGTGGACCATGCGGCCGGGCTCGTCAATTGTCCGCGCAGCAGCAACGAGGGCTTGACCCGCGACCTGACCGCCGAAGACCCGTTGACGATCTTCATCAGTCGACGCACCCCGGAATATGTTCACCTCGATCACCTCGAGGTCGAGCAGCTTGACGAGATTGTCCAACGCCGCCTGATTGCCTGGCGTCGGCTCGGCTGGATAGTGGGGGCTTTCGCTGTCAGCGGTCATGCCCGACCAATGTTGCCACGGTTCGGGCCCGAATTGGTCGCCCGTTCTAGGGTCATTGCATGTCACAGCTTGATTTGTCGTCCGACCAGTTGCTCTCCACCACCCGTGCGGTGCGCAAACGCCTCGATTTTGATCGCCCGGTCGATGACGATCTGATTCGTGAGTGCGTGGCAATGGCGATGCAATCCCCGTCCGGTTCGAACACGATGACGATGCAGTTCGTTGTGGTCACCGACCCGGCAAAACGGGCTGCGATCGGTGAGATCTACGGCAAGTGCTTCGATATCTACCGCACTATGGACGGTGTGTACGCAGGATCGCTGCAACGCGAAACGGCGGAGGGTCAGGCGCAGCAAGACCGCGTGACCGACTCAGCTGAGTACCTCGCAGCTCATATGGCCGACGCCCCGGCGTTGGTGATTGCCTGCACGAAGACTGGCCGGCTGGACGGTGTACCTGCAATGTCGGCAGCCTCATCGATGGGCAACGTACTGCCGGCAATGTGGAGCTTCATGTTGGCGGCACGCGCCCGCGGGCTCGGTACATGCTGGACCACTGTCGGGTTGATGATGGAAGAGCAGATCGCCGATGTTGTCGGGATCCCGTTTGACTCGGTGCAGCAAGCCGTTCTCAGTCCGCTCGCCTACACGAAGGGGACGGACTTCAAGACAGCGATGCGGCCCGACCCCGACACGATCATCCACTGGAACACTTGGTCGAGCTGAACGATTGACTGTCGCCATGCTGTCTGAGGGCCGTCGTTCGCTTGCGCTTTCCACCAGAGGCTTCATGCCGGCTGAAGAGGGAGATGCGCTGTGGGAAGCTGCGCGCGCTGCGACTGCGGCGATGCCTGGGATGCCGATGCTCGAACTTGGCTCGTATTGTGGCCGATCAACGGTGTGGCTCGGCGATGTGGCCGAGGGTGCAGGCATCTTGCTGTTTGCACTCGACCATCACCGCGGCTCTGAAGAGAACCAGGCCGGCTGGGACCACCACGACATTGAGGTTGTCGATGAGCGCATTGGAAAGATGGACACGCTGCCGTTTTTCCGGGCGACGATTCATGACGCCGGCCTCGAAGGCTCCGTCGTGGGATTGGTTGGGCGTTCGCCGACGATCGGCGCGACATGGACCACTCCGCTGAGCTTTCTTTTTATCGATGGCGGACACGGTGAAGAACCGGCACGGCTCGACTACGAACGTTGGACGCCCCATGTTGCCGTGGGTGGCACGTTGGCGATCCACGACGTGTTCCCAGATCCGGCCGACGGAGGCCGACCGCCTTACGAGCAAATTTATCTGCCCGCCTTGGCGTCAGATCGCTTCGAAGAACGCGCAGCCACTGGATCGCTGCGCATCCTGACACGTACCAGCTGACGGTCATTTCAGCGACGTGGCCAGAGCGTGGCGCAGCGGTTTGTCGCACTTTGGTCTGACCTGGGTGTGACATCGGTGTGACAGGTCAGAGCGGCTCAGGTGGTTTCGATGCGTAGCTGCATTGCGGTGGCACCGTTGGAGAATCCGGCCCGGATCATCTCGGCGATGGCATCTGCCAGCACGTCGATGTCGCCCTGGATTTCAGTGGCAAACGGGCCCATGTCGGGCACGAGGCCAGCGGCGGTTGCAGCTTCGATGACGGCTGACACGTGCGGGCCGGGATCATTCTCGCGAAATGGCTCCACGAGGACTTCGAGATGTGCGTTTGCCATGCTGGGAGATTACTCGCCCTGCTCCGTGCGCCATGTTGGAACGGTGAATGCACAATGAACCCGAGCGATCCTTGACGTTTTGTAAAGCATTTTTGTTATTGTCGGAAGAGTGAACAACAGCGCGTCTCGAGAATTGTCGATTGACCCCAAGCGATTGGTGGCGCGCATCGAGGCACTCGGCGAGATCGGTGCGATTCCGGGAACGACCGGGTGTGCCCGGCTCGCGTTGACCGACGAAGACCTGAGCGGCCGCGACCTGGTCGTTACCTGGATGCGTGATCTCGGCCTTGACATCACGATCGACGGCATCGGCAACGTGATCGCGACGATGCCCGGGTTCGCGGCTGGCACCCCACCGGTGATGACCGGTTCACACATCGACACGGTCGGAACAGGCGGTAAGTACGACGGCAACCTCGGGGTACTCGCCGGCCTCGAAGTCATCGAAACAGTCATTGCGGCCGGCCTCGAACTCGACCGGCCACTCGCCGTCGGGTTCTTCACCAACGAAGAGGGCGCCCGTTTCCAGCCGGACATGCTGGGCAGCCTGGTGTACGTCGGCGGTCTGTCGCTCGAAGACGCGCTGCTCATCCAAGACCGTGACGGTGCCGTTGTCGGCAAAGAACTTGACCGAATCGGCTACTCGGGTCCGGCACCTCTTCCCGGGCCCACGCCGCATGCGTTTGTTGAACTCCACATCGAGCAGGGACCGGTCCTCGAAGACGAAGACATCACGATTGGCGTCGTCGAGGGTGTGCAGGGCATCTCCTGGACCGAGCTGACGTTGAACGGACAATCGTGTCACGCCGGCACGACGCCGATGCGTCTCCGCCACGACCCCGCCTACGTCGCATCAAAGATTGTGACCTTCGTACGCGATCTGACGGGCGAATTCGGTGAACCGCAGGTCGGCACGGTCGGGGCAATTGACCTCATCCCGAATCTCGTCAACGTCGTGCCGTCGGTGGCCACGATGACCGTTGACCTCCGAAACACCAACGAAGAAGTGTTGCAGCTGGCCGAGACCAAGTTTCGCGGCTTCGTCGCCCAGGCAGCTGAGCGCGAGGGCGTCGGTGTGCAGACCCGCACACTCGCCCGCTTCGAGCCGGTCGACTTCGACCCACGTGTCATCGATATCGTCGAGCAGTCCGCTGAGGCGGCTGGGCTCACGCATCGTCGGATGCCCTCAGGAGCCGGTCACGATGCTCAAATGTTCGCTCGGGTGTGCCCGACGGCGATGATCTTCACCAAGAGCGTCAATGGCATCAGCCACAACGTCACGGAATACACCGAACCAGCGGACCTCGAAGCGGGCACCAACGTGCTGCTCCGAACGATGCTCGCCCTTGCAGAAACAGACTTCTGATGCCCCGCTATCTCAATGTCGGCGCTGCCCAACTTGGCCCTATTGCCCGCGACGAACCGCGTGCGACGGTCGTTTCGCGCCTGATCGACTTGCTGCAGCAAGGCGCTGTGGCCGGCTGCGAGTTGGTGGTCTTTCCCGAGTTGGCGCTCACGACCTTCTTCCCGCGCTGGTACCTCGATGAGGGGGACGCGTCGAACATCTCGGGCGACACGACCGAGCTCGACTCGTACTACGAGCGCTCGATGCCGGGCCCGGAAACGCAGCCGCTGTTCGACGAGGCCAAGCGACTCGGTGTCGGTTTCAGCCTCGGGTTCGCCGAACTCACCGAGCCTGACGATGACGGTGTGGTCCATCGTTTCAACACGACGATCCTGGTCGAACGCGATGGCACGATCGTCGGTCGGTTCCGCAAGGTCCACATCCCTGGCCATGAAGCGCACGAGCCGTGGCGCCAGTTTCAGCATCTGGAGCGGCGGTACTTCGAAGAGTCCAACGAGGGCTTTCCGGTCTTCGAAGCGTTCGACGGTGTCGTCGGCATGGCCACCTGTAACGACCGGCGTTGGCCCGAGACCTACCGCGTCATGGGATTGCAGGGCGTCGAGCTGGTGATGATCGGCTACAACACGCCGATGTTCTATGCCCCTGACCCTACGCAGAACGCGCTCGCCGGGTTCCACAACCATCTGGTGATGCAGGCTGGCGCGTACCAGAACGGCACGTGGGTCGTCGGTGTTGCCAAAGGCGGCATTGAAGAGGGTGTCGAGTCGCTCGCTCAGTCGGCGATCATTGCGCCATCTGGCCAGATCGTTGCGCAGGCCGTGACGATCGGCGACGAACTGGTCACCGCCCGGTGCGACCTCGACTGGTGCAAGCAATACAAAGAGACATTGTTCGACTTCGAGCGCTACCGACGCCCAGAGGTCTACACACGAATCACGGCACAGAAGGGTGCAATTGCGCCCGGCTCGACGAAGCAAGACGGAGTTATCTCATGAGCAAATTTGTCCTCAACGGCGAGCAGGTCACGGCCCGCGACGACCACCCGCATTTGTTGGCGGCACTCCGCGATGAACTCGGTATCACGTCGGCGAAAGACGGGTGCTCCCCGACGGGCCAGTGCGGTTGCTGCACCGTGCTCATAGGCGGCAAGGCGCGTGTCTCGTGCCAGACATCGATGGAGAAGATCGACGGAGGAGAAGTCACGACGCTCGAAGGGTTCGACCCGGCAGAGGTGCAGCGGATGGCCGATGCATTCGCTGCATGCGGCGCCCTGCAGTGCGGCTTCTGCACACCGGGCATCGTTGTCCGAACGAAGGCACTGATCGACAAGAACGGTGCCGACCTGACTCGCGAGCAGGCATCGCGCCACCTGGGTGCCCATCTCTGCCGCTGCACCGGCTACATCAAGGTCCTCGACGCCGTCGAAGCATTGGCCCAGGACAACATTCCTGTTGTGGTCCAGCCGCGTGGCGTTGGATCACGCGGCATCAAGTACGAAGGCCGCGAGCTGTCGATCGGCATTCGCGACTTCATCGACGACATGAACCCGGAGGGCTGTCTCCACGGGGCACTCCGTCTGGCCGATCACGCCCGCGCTGACATCACGTCGATCGACGCATCAGCGGCACTTGCCGTCGATGGTGTGCGCGGTGTCTTCACGGCTGCAGACATCCCTGGTGTGAAGCGCGTCGGAATCATTCACAAGGACTGGCCGATCATGATTCCGGTCGGTGGACGCACCTCCTACCTCGGTGATGTGCTTGCAGTCGTCGTTGCCGACACTCGACAAATCGCGCGTGCCGCCGCCGAACTCGTGGCGGTCGAATACGAAGTGCACGAACCAATGGTCGATCCGGTCCGCGTGATCAACTCGTCCGAGCCGGCAGTGTGGGAGCTTGACGGAAACATCCTGTCGACGTCCACGTACACCCGCGGCGACGCCGACGCCGCCCTCGCATCGTCGTCGTTCACTGTGTCGGAGACCTTCCAGACACAACGCATCGAGCATGCATTCCTCGAACCAGAATCGACGCTCGCTGTGCCGACGCGAGTCGGCGCGGGTGCGGGCGTGGGCGAGGGTGAACCGGGTCTGTACGTGTACTCCGGTGGCCAGGGAATCTGGGACGATCGCAATGACATCGCCGCGATGCTCGACATTGACACCAGCCGTGTGACGACCGAACTTGTCTCCAACGGCGGCGCGTTCGGTGGCAAGGAAGACATGTCGAACCAGGCGCACACGGCGCTCGCGGCATGGCATCTCGAAGCGCCGGTCAAGATCACGCTGTCGCGCGAAGAGTCGCTGCTGATGCACCCGAAGCGCCACCCGATTCGTATGCAGTACGACGCCGGTTGCGATGCTGATGGCAAGCTCACAGCCATCAAGGTTCGCATGATTGGCGACTCCGGTCCGTACGCATCAGTGGGCATGAAGGTGCTCGAACGGGCGGCCGGTCACGCAACCGGTCCGTACGCCGTGGGCAACGTCGACGTCGAAGCCATCGCAGCTCGCACCAATAACTCGGTGTGCGGAGCATTCCGCGGGTTCGGTGCCAACCAAGCGCAGTTCGCGATGGAGGGCGTGCTTGATCGGTTGGCTGAGCAGGTCGGCATCTCCGGTTGGGAGATCCGCGACCGCAACGTCGTGATGCCCGGCGACACGTGGGGCCCCGGCCAAGTCATGGACGACGGTTGCAAGGGCGCACGTCAGTGCCTCGACGCTGTCAAGCCTGCGTACGACGCTGCTGTCGCTGCTGGTAAGTCGGTCGGCCTGGGCCTCGGGTTGAAGAACTCTGGCCTCGGCAACGGCTTCAAGGAGATCGCTAAGGCTGTCGTGCACTTCCGAGCAGACGGCCGTGTCGAGATCCGTCACTGCTGGACCGAGATGGGCCAGGGCATCCACACCGTTGTCATGCAGGTTGCCATCGAGGAACTCGGCATCGAAGCGGAGCAGATCGACGTGATCGTCGACTCGACACGCGAGCTCGGTGCCGGTCAGACCACGGGCAGCCGAGGCACCCTGATGGGCGCTGGCTCGGTCAAGGCGGCTTGCGAAGCAGCCATCGCTGGCGGTCGCGAAGTCGGTGTCGACTACGAGGGAGAATACCGAGTCGACTGGACCAGCTCACTTGGTGAGATTGCCGCTGCGAAGGCAGCTGGTAAACCGATCGAGAACCCGATTATCCACTCTACGTTCGGTTACGCGGCGCAGGTCGTCGTGCTCGCCGAGGATGGAACGGTGGAAAACATTACGGCCGCACACGACGTTGGTCGTGCCGTCAACCCGATGCTCTGCGAAGGCCAGATCGAAGGCTCCGTGCACATGGGTCTGGGCTACGCGATGACCGAAGGATTCCCTTGTGACGAGACTGGCCGTCCGACCAACACGACGCTGAAGTCACTCGACATCATCCGGCCGAAAGATATGCCGACCGTCGATGTGATTCTGGTCGAAGCGGCTCAGCCCAACTCGCCTTACGGCATTAAGGGCGTTGGTGAAATCGGGCTCGTGCCGACAGCTGGCGCTGTGGCTGCTGCGCTCCGTCAGCACTCCGGTACGTGGCACAACGAGCTCCCGATGATCAATGAAAGTAACCGCGAGCGCGCAAGCGCCTGGACCTGAGATGAGCCAGTCACGGGGGAGCACGTCCGGCCTCGTCTGCGCGCATCACCACCTCTACTCGTCGCTCGCGCGGGGTATGCCCGCCCCGCCGGCGACGCCATCGAACTTCCTCGGGATTCTCGAGAACGTTTGGTGGCGGCTCGACATGGCGCTCGATCTCGACATGATCGAATGGTCGGCAAAACTCGGTGCACTCGAAGCACTCGAAGCGGGCACGACGGCGATCATTGACCATCACGAATCACCGAACGCCATCGAAGGATCGCTGTCGGTCATCGCCGAAGCCGTTAACGAGGTCGGGGTGCGGATCAACACGTGCTATGGCGTCACCGACCGGCATGGCGTCGAAGGCGCCGCGCTCGGGTTGGCCGAGAACGACCGGTACCTCCAGGAGTTTGTGACACCCGGAGATGGCATGCGCAAGGGAATGGTCGGGGTGCACGCCGCGTTCACGTGTTCCGACGACTCGCTTGCGGCGGCCGCTGCGTTGGCAGACAAGCACGGCGTCGGTGTGCACATTCACGTGGCCGAGGGGCCGGACGACATCGGTGTTGAGGATCGCATTCGCGAACTCACGCGTGACAATTGGATGCTGATCCACGGCGTCCATCTGCCCGACGATCACGGCTTGCGTGGAACGATTGTGCACAATCCTCGGTCGAACATGAACAACTCGGTCGGGTACGCCAACCCGTCCCGGTTCAGCAACCCGACCGCGCTCGGAACCGACGGGATCGGAGCCGACATGCTCGCTGAGTTCCAATTGGCGTACGTCAAACATCGCGATCACGATGTCAAGGCAAGCCCGGATGCGGCCTGGTCGTGGCTGCAGGGGGGCTGGGAGCTCTTCCCCGAGGCACAGAACGATCGAGTCACCTGGTCATACGGGACGATCGAGCCGTGGCACGTCGCGTTCACCCCGACGATTCGTGCGATTGACGTCGACATCGATGGTGAGCCGGCCTTACGGGATGGTGTCGCGACCCGCGTTGACGCCGACGAGATTCGTGCCAAAGCCTCGGAGCAGGCCGTCCGCCTGCATGCCGCGCTCGAAGCCTGAATCGACAGTCGTGCGCGTTGGCGCCGTGTCATGATCAACGCTCTACGATCTTCCACGTGGTCGACCCGCACCCGCTGATCGCTGCGTTGCAGCCGCTCATCGATGCCATGGGCGCGCAGTCCGTTCGGCCCAGTGATGTCGAGGGCTCTGATGTGCCGCTGGTCTGGGGTGACGATGTCGTCGGCGGCGCCCGGCTCCCGCCGATTCACGGCTCGCTCGATCGAATCATTGCCCGTGTCGAAGCAGAGATGCAGAGACCGCTCCCGACGCTCAGCCGGCCCGAGAAGCAGCAGGCAATCAGGCGTCTTGATGAGCTCGGGGCCTTCGTGTTGCGGCGCGCAGTCGAGGATGTGTCTGAGGCTGTCGGGATCAGTCGGATCACCGTGTACAGCTATCTCAATGCACTGCACCGATGATCAGGCTGTTCAGAACATTGCACTCAGGTCTTTACAGTTTGTAAAGTGCTGACATGGCTCATGATGCACCGCCGCTCACACCGATGTCGCTGAGCATGCTGCTCGGCCGAATCGGCCACGAATGGGAGACGCGCAAACGCATCTTCGACCTGCCGACGGCGCGCTTCTGGAAGCCCGATCCTGACGTCGATCTGTCGTTCGAGTTTCTCGGACGACCGGCAGCAACGCCGGTCGGACCGGCTGCGGGACCACACAGCCAGATGGCCCAGAACATCGTGTTGTCGTGGCTTGGCGGTTCGCGTCTCTTTGAGTTAAAGACCGTCCAGGTGCTCGACGAACTTGAGATTGCACGACCCTGCATCGACATGCAGACGGTCGGCTACAACATCGAGTGGAGCCAGGAATTATTGATCGCACAGAGTGTGGAGGAGTACACCAAGGCGTGGATGATTATCGAGATCCTCCGTCACTGGGAACCGCTCCGTGAATACGTCGGACACCCCGAGACGGGCGACGCAGGTCCGCACGTTTTCGACATGTCGGTCGGCTACGACCTCGCTGGGATCCAAACACCGAAGGTCGCCGGGTTCATCGACGCGATGCGCGATGCGACAGCCGAAATCGAACGCCTCCGCCCTGAGATAGCTGCCGATCCAAGTGGCGTGTTCGCCCAGTTCGTCGACCTCGAATTCTCTCCGACGATTTCTGACACGGTCACTCTGTCGACCTTCCACGGTTGCCCGCCGGATGAGATCGAGCAAATCACCAAGCATCTCATTGACGCTCACGACCTCGACATGATCGTGAAGCTCAACCCAACGCTGCTCGGCCCGGATCGCGTCGACGAGATCGTGCACGGTGAACTCGGCTACGCCGACGTCAAGCTCGTGCCGAAGGCATTCGAAGAGGACCTCCAACTCGAACGGGCAATCTCGTTGATTGGCGAACTCAATACCTACGCGAAAGATCGTGGTCACCGGTTCGGTATCAAACTGACCAACACGCTCGTCGTCGACAACCACAAACAGTGGATGCCCGACCAGACGATGTACCTCTCCGGTCCGCCGTTGCACGTGCTGGCCACAGCGGTACTCGACATGCTGGCCGATGCCCTGCCCGGCCAACTGATGATCCCTGGCCACGACGGCGACATCATGGTCAGCTTCTCCGCTGGTATTGACAAGGAGAATCTGGCCGACGCCGTGGCCATGGGGGTTCGTCCGGCAAGTGTGTGCTCCGACTTGCTCAAGCCCGGCGGCTACGGGCGTCTCGCTCCGATGCTCAAGGCGCTGACGGGCGCAGTGGTGCAAAGTGGCGCAACGGACCTCGACGGGTTCCGTCGAGTAGCACTCGCAGCAGCACGCGAGGCCGGTCACCGGGACACGGCTGCCGAGCATCTTGTCGATGTGCTCGGTGCGTCGAAAGGCAAATACGAGTTGGCAGGCAACGAAAAGTTGCCGCGAGAAGTTGAGCACGACCTCGAGATGTGGGGGTGTGTGGCATGCAACTTCTGTGTCACGGTCTGTCCAAACGATGCCTTCTTCAAGCTGCCGACGCCGAAGGCCGAGGCCGACCCGGACGGAATTTTCGCCGACATCGAGGGTCGTCAGCAGTACCTCGTGTTCAGCGAACTCTGCAATGAGTGCGGCAACTGTCTGACGTTTTGCCCGGAGAATGGCGACCCGGCCGAGATCAAGCCGCGCCTATATCTCGACTCGGAGCGATTCGATGCCGCCAATGGACCGAGGTTCTTGCTGGGTTCTGACGGCGCAGTCACAGCATCTGCGGGCGGCGGTGCCGACGAGCATCTGCCGACCCTGATTGCGCTCCTGAACGCAGCCGAAGGGCTGCCTGTGCGACTCGACTGAGCTGCACCAAATCGAGGTTTTCATCGCGCCTTTGACGTTTTGTTAATCTTCCCGAAACGCAAAGTGAGTTAACTGGGGGCCGATTGAACACCAAGCACGACGAACGCGCCTCAGGCAGCGCTCGAGACGAACCAATATCGAGCGGACGTACTGCAGCTTCGCTGCTGGCGCCGCTCGTCGGCCTTGCTGTTCCTGCGGGAGCCGTGGTTGTTGCGCTGTCACTCGGCGCCGTGATGTTGCTTGCGCTTGGAGCCAACCCGATCACCGGTTACGCGGCGTTGATCGACGGCGCTTTCGGCGGGTGGGACGAACTTGCCGACACGTCAATCAAGGCGATGCCGCTGCTGCTGGTCGGCGTTGGCATCTGCATTGCGTTCAGGGCCGGCGTCATCAACATCGGCGGCGAAGGCCAGATCATCGCCGGAGCCATCGCCTCGACGGTGGTTGCGCTCGCGCTGCCTGACCTGCCGCGCATCATGCTCGTTCCGCTCGTGCTCGTCGGTGGAGCAGTCGGCGGCGGCATCTGGGGTGCGATCCCCGGAGCGCTCAAGGCGTATGCCGGCGTGAACGAGATCCTCTCCACGATCATGATGAACCTTGTCGCGGCGCAGTTTCTGAGCTTCTTGCTGCAGGACCTGCTGACCGACAAGGCGTCGGGCGCGATCAAGATTCAGCAGACCGAACGTCTGACCGAAAACGCTGACCTCCCGCTGCTACCCGGTGGGACCCGCCTGCATCTCGGTGTTCTCATCGCAATTTTGATCGCGGTACTTGGCTACGTCTTGTTGTTCCGTTCGGCGCTCGGCGTCCGCCTTCGTGCGGTCGGCCATAACGCCAACGCCTCGCGCTATGCAGGCATGCCGGTCAAGAAGAGCATTGTTCAGGCCCTTGCGTTCTCGGGCGCGTGTGCCGGTGTGGCGGGTGCGGTGCTGGTCTTCGGCTCCGAGTCGCACCGCCTGATTGCGGACGGCGGCGCATCGGGCTTCACGCAGAGTGCCGGCTTCAACGGCATCGTCGCAGCGCTGTTCGGCGGCCTCTCGCCGCTCGCAGTGATCCCGGCGGCGTTCTTCTTCGGCGGGATGCTCACGGGCGGCATTGCACTTCAACAGGAATTACAGGTTCCGGCGGCCCTGATCGTGGCGCTCAACGGGATCGTCGTGTTGTTCGTTGTCGCCAGCCTCAAGCTGAAGACTCGCCTCCGGGCGTGGGCCGAAGCGGTGGGCAGCGAGGGTTCCGGCGGCACCGCATCACCGCCACCTGAACCCGCACGTGGACCGGCAGGGCGGGAGGCATCCGATGGGTGACTTCTTCACGGTCTCGGTGCTCGTCGCCACGCTTGCCTCGGGCATCCGATTGGGCACCCCGTTCCTGCTCGCTGGCCTTGGCGAAACGATCGGCCAACGTAGCGGTGTGCTCAACCTCGGTGTCGAAGGCGTCATGTTGCTCGGTGCGTTCTCGGCGTACTACGTCACCCTCGAAACAGGCAGCGCCGTCTACGGAATCTTCGGTGCGATCGTTGTCGGTCTCATCATGGGACTGGTCTACGCGTTCATCACGCTGGTCATGCACGCACAGCAGGGCATCAGCGGCATTGGCATGTATCTGTTTGGCCTCGGGTTCACGGATCTGCTCTTTCAGAAAAACGTCGGTACCCCGAAGCCGATCCGCGGCTTGGGCGAGGTCAACATTCCGCTGCTCAGCGACATCCCGAAGGTCGGCGAGATCTTCTTCCAGCACAGCTTGCCGGTGTACTTCGCTTTCGCCCTCGTACCCCTCGTCTGGTTCATGATCAACAAGACCACGTTCGGTCTGAACATCCGTGCCGTCGGCGAAACGCCGGAGGCCGCGGACACGCTCGGGGTGAGCGTCAACATGACTCGCCTCGCCACCATGTTGATTGGAAGCACTATGGCCTCGCTCGCAGGTGCAGCACTCGCGCTCGAGGTCGGAATTTTCCAGCAGAACCTGACATCGGGTCAGGGCTTCATTGCCATTGCACTCGTCTACTTCGGTGCATGGCGTTCGTACGGCGTGATGCTGGGCGCGCTGCTCTTTGGCATCGTGCAGGCCACAGTGTTGCAATTGAAGACGCTCGGCATCGTCGAAGGAGCCAATTCCAGCCTGTTGGCGATGGCGCCCGCAGTCTTGACCATCGTCGTGCTCGTGATCGTGAGTCGCCGGGTGGCCGCACCTGGGGCGCTCACCCGACCATTCGACCGTTCGGCGTGACAAATACGTCGCTCACGCAAAAACACCAATTTCATTACAACAATAAGGGGAGCACCATGAAAGCAACATCAACCAGAGTCATCGCATCAGCGGTGACTGCACTCGCACTCGTCGCTGCAAGCTGTGGTGGAAGTGATGACGTCGCCGACGAGCCCGTCGCTGAGGCGCCAGCGGAGACTGATGCCGCCGCCGTCGAGCCGACGGACGAGCCTGCTGCTGAGACCGCAGAACCTATGAAGATCGGTCTTGTTGCTCCGAGCGCCGTCAACGACGTCGCGTGGACCCAGGCAATGTTCGACTCGCTCAATCGCGTTGCCGAAGGCCGTGACATCGAGATCGCGGTCACCGACGGCACGTTTGTTGTCGAGGATGCCGCAGCGGCGATTCGCGGGTATGCCGAGGACGGTTTCGATCTGGTGATTGCGCATGGCACTCAATACGGAGGTCCGCTCCAGGAGATCGCGACCGATTTCCCGGACGTGTCGTTCATGCTTGGCACGTCGAGCGACTTCTTTGGAATCGACAACATCTTTGCCTATTCCGTCGACGCGGGTGAAGCGGGCTATGTCAATGGTGTCGTGGCCGCACAGCTCACCGAATCGAACAACATTGGTGTGGTCGGCCCGGTACCAGCGGGTGACGCCAAGCTCTACATCGACGGCTTCGTTGTCGGCGTCGCCGCACAGAACCCTGATGTGAAAGTCAACGTCAACTACATCGACTCCTTCAGTGATGTGCTGCTCGCATCCGAAGCAGCCAAGGCACTCGTTGGTGCCGGTGCCGATGTGTTGACTGGCTCCGCACAGATGGTCGTCGGTGCGACCGGTGTCGCCGTCGAGGAGGGTGTGCCGTGGCTCGGGTCCCAATCGAACCAGACCGGCCTCGGTGAAGATGTCGTTGTTGGATCATTCGTGTACCACTGGGAGCAGCTCCTCAACGACGTGCTCGACAAGATCCAAGCTGGCACCCTCGGTGGCGAAGCACTGTCGATCTCGGTGGCTGACGGTGGGCTCGAACTTGAGTTCAACGACGCCTTCCCGCTCGATGCTGCGATCAAGGCCAGCGCTGAGGCAACCGTCGCTGGTATCAGCGACGGCACCATCGAGGTCCCGGTCAGCGAGTGACCTGAACACGAGTACGAACACCGAGCACTGAAATCTGACCTGGGAGCACTCGATGACCACACCAATGTTGCAAATGACCGGAATCACCAAACGATTCCCTGGCGTTGTCGCGAACGATGGTGTCGATCTGACGGTGCTCCCCGGCCAGGTGCACACGCTCCTCGGCGAGAACGGCGCCGGCAAGAGCACCCTGATGAAGATCCTCTACGGGCTGTACACGCCTGATGAGGGAACGATCGAACTCAACGGATCGCCGGTCACGATCACCTCGCCGACCGACGCGATCCGTCAGGGGATCGGGATGATCCACCAGCACTTCATGCTGGTGCCGACCCTGACGGTTGCTGAGAACGTGGCGCTCGGACTCGGTGGCAAACGAGGCATGGCCAAGATGGGCCCCGTCAAGAAACGACTCGCCGAAGTATCTGAACGGTACGGCCTGCACGTCGACCCCGATGCGCTGATCTGGCAGCTCGCCGTCGGCGAACGTCAGCGGGCCGAGATCCTCAAGGCGCTGTACCGCGATGCCGAACTCCTCGTCCTTGATGAGCCGACGGCGGTCCTCACGCCACCTGAAGTGAAGGACCTTTTCGTCACGTTGCGCCAGATGCAAGACGATGGCAAAGGCTTGATCTTCATCTCGCACAAGCTGCACGAGGTGATGGATCTCTCCGACGAGATCACCGTGCTCCGCAACGGCAAAGTGTCTGGCCACACCCGCCCGAGCGAGTCATCGCGTGAGCAGCTCGCCGAGCTGATGGTCGGCCGGCCTGTCGAACTCACTCGAAACGTGCCTCCGCAAGAAGTCGGCAAACCTCAGCTGACAGTTGATGACCTCGACGTCGTCGGCGACCGCGGTAACCTTGCGGTGAAGAACCTTTCGATCCGCGTGCACGCAGGTGAAATCGTCGGTATTGCCGGCGTGTCCGGCAACGGCCAACGCGAACTCGCCGAAGCGATCTTCGGTTTGCGGCCGATTGCCCGTGGTGGGGTGAACATCTCCGGCGACTGGGTGCAATCGCCGAGCCCGAGCAAGGTACGCGCCAAGGGCCTCTCGTACGTGCCAGAAGAGCGCATGCGCGACGGCGCGATCGGCGAGTTCACCGTCGCCGAGAACATGATGCTCGTCGACTACAAGACTCATCCGTACACGAAGAACGGCCTCCTGAATCGGTCAGCGATTGCAGAGCGATGCGAAGGCCTCACCGCCGAATATCGCGTCAAGACACCGAACATCGACACGCCGACCAAGAACCTGTCGGGTGGCAACATCCAGAAGGTCGTCATCGCCCGCGAGTTCAGCTGCGACGCAGACGTCCTGGTCGTTGCTCAGCCGACGCGCGGTGTCGACATCGGTGCTGCCGAGTACATCCACGAACGGCTGCTGCAACAGCGTGCCGCAGGTGCCGCGATCCTGCTGATCTCCGAAGACCTCGACGAGGTCATGGAGCTATCGGACAGGATCATCGTGCTGCTCGAAGGAGAGATCATGGGCGAAGTCGCCCGTGTCGACTTCAACGTCAACGACATCGGTCTGCTCATGTCCGGTGTGACGTCGACTTCGTCGACGTCGCCGGCCTGACGGCCGCCCAGCGACTGCGCCGCTGCACCAGAGTCCTCGACCTTCGGCCGAGCTCGCTCACGCTCGGACGGTGGCCTCTTCTTGTTCGCCGCGGCTTCTCGCTGCTCGTTTACTTGGAAGTCTTGCCACGCGTGAGCGGCTTGCTCAGTCGAGACTTCGCCGCCGCCAACGGCATTGTTGACATTGCGAACACTGCGCCTGCGACGTGCACCGGTGCCGCGCTGCCTCGGCCAGACCTCGCCCAAGGGTGGCCCCCGCTCGTCGTCCAGATGGCCGGCTGATCAAACCTGGGCCACGAACACTCCGATCGATCCGATCGCGAACAGCACCATCAATATCGCCACTGCGATCCAGCCCCAGTCGCTGCTGATTGTCGGGAGATTCGAATGGTTCATTCCGAAGAACCCGACGACCAACGACAACGGAAGCAGTACAGCGGCATAGATCGTGAGCACCTTGGAGACCTCAGTCGCCGACCTGGCTTCAGCAGCTCGGTACGCGTCGACGGTCTCGGCAAGCGCCGACCGCGCAGCGTCGAGACCAGAGGCCGTGCGCTGTGCCACATCGAACACATCAGAGAATCGCCGACGCGCCAGATCGCTCAGCAGCTCAGACTCACTTGTGCGAACCAGGTCGAGTGTCTCACGTTGAGGGTGGACAATCCGCCGAGTGACGCCGTCTGCCAATCGCGCGGCCACTTCGCCGCTCCCGCCTGCCAGGAGGGCTGGGTGTGACATCGCAGCTCTCCGCATCGCATCCACAGCCGGCGACGGCCCGAGATGCACCGTGACCAACGCGCGCTGGGTGATGAAGCAGTCGAGTTCGTACGTCTCGAGCCGCTCGTTGCTGCGCAGCCCATGCAACACCAGCAAGGCATGGCTCCCGAAGTCGTCGAACTTCGGGTGATCCAACTCGTTGAACGCGTCGTGTGCGGCCAATTCATCGATGCTCGCGCCGACTTCTCTGCGTGGATGCGTGCTCTGCGAGACTCTCGCAATGGCTGATCATCTGGTTCCGACCGTTGACATCTCGGCGCCGACCGATTCGATGTTGAGTGAGCTTGATCAGGCGTGTATCGATCATGGCTTCTTCCTGCTGAGTGGGCACGGGCTCGACGAGCTGATCGAACGAACGTGGGCAGTCACCGAGCAGTTCTTCGCAAGTGATCGTGAGAGCAAGCTGGCGGTGATGCGCGACGCCGACAATCCGCTCGGGTACTACGACCGGGAGTTGACGAAGCGCAAGCGCGATAGCAAGGAAGTGTTTGACTTCACGGACCCTGCTGACCCTCGAACCGATCAGCACAACCGTTGGCCTGCTGGCGCCGACACCTTCCACGGCACCCTCGTTGAGTTCTACGATGCTTGCAGTGATCTCGCCGTGCGCGCCAACGAACTCGTGCACCGTGCGCTGGCATTCGCTACGGCAAGCGACTTCGACGCGACCAGCAGCCTCGGCAGCCGCACGACGAGTTCTGTGCGGCTGAACCATTATCCGGTCGGTGATCCGGTGCCGGAAGGCGAGCGAGCCGGCCTCCATGACCTCGGCGAGACGGCGCTCGGCTACCACACCGACCCGGGCGTCCTCACCCTGCTGCTCCAGGACATGACCGGCGGGCTGCAAGCCCAGGCCGTCGATGGGACCTGGGTCGACATCGAACCGACGCGGGGCACGATCGTCGTCAACCTCGCCGATGCCATGCAGGTCTGGACCAATGATCGATACCGCGCAGCCGTGCACCGGGTGATCCCAATGACGGCGAGCGACCGGTACAGCATCCCGTACTTCTTTAATCCGCCGCGTGACGCTGTGGTCGAGCCGATTCCGGGGCTGGCTGGAGATGCGAAGTATGCAGGGTTCCGCTGGCGGGATTACATGCGGGCGCGAACCGACGACAATTTTGCTGACGCAGGTGCCGAAGACGCGCAGATCACCGACTACTTACTCACGCCTTGAAACTGGGGGAACGGGGCAGCGGTGTTCGAGAGCTGGCCGTTACGAGGAAACGTTGAACGACGGCTGCGCCGAACAGGTCCGAATGTCCGGGTCGGGCTCGACCGGCAAGGCGCCGAATCGTCTGATCCACTCGTCGACGTCGCCGGACAGCAGCTGGGAGAGAACAAATTCCAGCTCGAGTAGTGCGATGTCGCGGGCGCTCACCCTGAATGCGGTCGTGCCGAGCATGCCGACGAGATCGAAGGCGCCGGGATCGCTGGCACTCCGATGAATCCATGCCGGCTGGCCTCGGAAGGTCTCCGGTTCGTACTGCCGGTCTCCGTAAGCTGCTTCGGCAATCGATCCGTTCGGATACTGCGCGAGCGTCACGACGATGTTGATGCCGCTGACTGCAACCGGGAGACCGAACGTGAACTCATTGACGCTCGGACCCTCTGAAATCAGCTGCCATCTGTCGGGCAAGGCGACAGTGATTGCCCCATGAGTCACCGACATTGATTGCAGGAGCTGGTCGAGTTCCAATCTGAAGGGCGAGAACCCTGGACCTTCTGCGATGGTCAGCGAACCACACGCGATGTTGGCCGTGTAGGCCCCTGTCTCGTTGGGTTCTGGCACGGTGAAACCGTTGAACTCGCGCGGCGCGATGATGGGGACCGTCCCGCCGGCTTCGTCGGTGGTTGGTGGTCCCAGTGCGGGTGGCATGAGGCCGTCGGCTTCACGCAATCCGATGATGGTCAGGTCAGAGGCGCGCAGCATGAGGGTCGAACCACCAAGTTGCATCGGGGTGACCCTCAGCTCGTCGAGCCGGGTGCGCTCAGGTGGGAGTAAGAGCGGGGATGTGGCCGATCCGGGGATCGGCGTTGTCGTCGTGGTCGGCGCCGTGGTCGGGCGGGGCGGCTCGACGACGATGGTTCGTTCTGGTTCGGTGGTGACCGTGGTCGTTCGCTCTGGTTCGGTGTCGGGTGTTGCCTGGTTGAGTGACGTACCGGTGTCGCGTGTTGCGGAGAATGCGAGACCTCCGATTGCTATGGCGCCGAGCATGCCAAGCGCACCGAGTCGGAGGGCGTTCGAGCGTCGTGTGTTCGGCGAGCGCACCTCCATCGGCTTGTGCTCGCTTTGGGCACGCATCGCTACGTCGAAGAGCCGTTCGCGCACGTGTCGCTGTTCGTCGGCACGCATCGGGCCGACGTCGGGTCGCGCAGCCTCGACAATTTGGATGGGGTTCACGACAGGTCTTCTGCTTCGTCAACGACCGGGTCGGTCGGTCGCTCGGTGGCGACGTCGGTTTCGTTACTCGTGTCGGTGTCACCGACACGCCGGCGGAGTTCTTTGCGCACGGCGCTGAGCCTCGACCGCACGTTGCCTTGTGGTATCCCTGTGGCGGCGGCGGCGAGCCCCGAGGAGCAACCCTCCCAAGCGACCAGGAACAGCAGGTCACGGTCTTCAGGTTCGAGGTCGGCGACCGCGGCCATGACCTTTGCCGTGCTGATGACGGCAGCGTCTTCAGCATCTGAAGAGAGGAGCGGATCGGTGACGCGCGGCATGGACCCTGACCCGGTGGAGCGTTCGCCTGTCCAATTCAGTAATCGCCCACGTTCGGTTGCACTGTGACGGCGCAAGAACGCCGTCGTGATCGCGAGCAGCCAACCGAGGTCGCTGCTGGCCTTTTCGGGACGCCGCGCCTGCTGCCCGAGGGCGTGTTCGAATACGTCTTCGACGACGGTGACGGCAACGTCACTGCCGACACGGCGCGCCGCATAGGAATACACGGCGCCGACATGCTTGTCGTAGAGGCGTGCCGCCGTTGGCCCGTTCAAACTCACGGTCACATCATGCCAACGGTGCACCCAGATCGGGTGTCACTGGAGCGTCAGGTGGTGACAGGGTTGCGCGGCGAACTGCCGGAGACCACGTCGGAAACGTTACTGGCAGCGGTTGCAGCCATTGCTCCCCGCGTTTCGACCGTCGCTGATCCGAGGTGCGGAACCAGGACGGCGTTGTCGCATTCGAGTAAGCCCGGGTGCACGGTGGGTTCGTTCTCGAACACGTCGAGGCCGGCGCCGGCGATCACACCGCTCTGGAGTGCAGCGACGAGTGCTGCTTCGTCGACGATTGGCCCGCGGGCGGTGTTGATCAGAAATGCAGACGGCTGCATCTGTGCCAGCGTCTCGGCATTCATCAGATGATGCGTCGCATCGGAGTACGGGCAGTTGAGCGAAACGACGTCGCTCTGGGCGAGCAGTTCGTCGAGGCTGACCAAGGTTGCGTCAAGTTCGGACTCGATCGCAGTATCGACGTTCTTGCGGTTGTTGTAGATGATCCGCATACCGAACGATCGTGCGCGTCGGGCCATGGCCACACCGATGCCGCCCATGCCGACGATGCCGAGTGTGCGTCCCTGGAGGCCGGTGCCCAGCATCATGAACATGCCCCATTGCCATGGTTCTTCGGAACGGATCAGTCGTTCGCCTTCGCCGAGGCGTCGGGTGACCATGAGGAGGAGGCCCATTGCGAGGTCTGCGGTGGCGTCGGTGAGGACTCCAGGTGTGTTCGACACCACGACACCACGGGCCGCGCATGCTGCGACGTCGATGTTGTTGTAGCCGACTGCGACGTTGGCCACCATCTTCAGGTTCGGTGCTGCCTCGAGGAACGCAGCATCGACACGGTCGGTCAGCAAGGTGACCGCGATGTCGGCGGTCGCGAGTTGCTCGTTGCGGACATCGGTTGGAATCACCGAGTCGTCGTCCCAGGCCCAGACTTCAGCGCCGTTGATCGCGCGAAGGATCTCGAGGCCGGCCTCGGGTATGCGGCCGGTAACGACAATGCGGGGGGTGCTGATTGGATCGCTCATGCGTTGATCCACGCAGCGAGCTTGCCGAGGCCATCGGTGATGTCTTCGACCGAGATGCCGGAGTACGCGAGGCGGATGTACTCCTGCGTTTCTCCAGGCTGGGGCCGACCGAAGTGACGGCGCGTACAGAACGACACCCCGGTGTTCTGCAAGGCAGCGGTGGCGAAGTCGCCCACGTCCGTGAAGCCCATCTTCTCCATTGCGCCAGTCGCATTGGGGAAGAGATAGAAGGTCGACTCGGGCGTGGCGCAGTTGATCCCCTGGATCGGCGCGAGGCCCGCTGCTGTGGCATCGCGTCGACGTTGCAGTTCGGCGAGCATCGGTGCGGCGCCCTCGGGGTTCGCGATGGCTTCGACGCCTGCGGCTTGCACGAAATGGGTGGTGCAGCTCTCGTCGTTGGTGTTGAGCTTGGCGATCATCTGGGCGACCTCGATCGGAGCAGCTGCACATCCGAGCCTCCAACCGGTCATTGCGAACTTCTTGGAGAAGGTGTACAAAATCACCGTGCGCTCGGCCATACCGGGCAGCGAGGCGATCGAGGTGGACGTCCCTGAGTACCGCATCTCGAAGTAGGCCTCGTCAGACAGCACCCACAGGTCATGCTCGATCGCGATGTCGGCGATTGCCTGCATTTCCTCGAGGCTGCTTTCGCAGCCGAGCGGGTTTTGGAGGTTGTTGTAAATGATCGCCTTGGCGCCGGACGCTGCGAGCTCGCGGATCTGGTCGAGGTCGATCCCAAAGCCCGTGGGGGTCTCGTGGTATCGGTACGGCATCGGCTTGCCGCCGAAGTATTCGACCTGGCTCTCGTAGATCGGGTAGCCGGGGTTCGGGTACAGCACGCCGTCGCCTGGGTCCATCAGTGTCTGGATGAACTTGGTGATGACGGGCTTGCCGCCTGGCTGCACGACGATGTTGTCGGGTGTGAGCGACATACCGCGGTCGCCGCCGATGTTTGCGGCGAGCGCTTCGCGGAGCGGAGCGATACCGGCGGCTGGGCAATAGCCGGTCTTGCCGTCGGCGATTGCGGCGTTCATTGCTTCAACGATGTTTCCGGGGGTAGGGAGGTTGATGTCGCCGAGATGGAACGGGTAGATCCGGTTGCCCTTGGCTCCCCATTCAGCGGCTGCTTGGGAGACAGCGAAAGCTGTTTCGGTACCAAGTTGATTGAGTCGTCGCGCCAGCGCCATGAGTGTGTTCCGTTTCTGTGCACGCGCGCCGAGTGAAGCGAGCGTCTGTTGAATCGGCCGACATTAACAGAATGTCAAAGACTTCGTTCCGCAATCTGGAACCGTTCCACGATGCGGGACAAACCGAGGGTCGAGGACAGGGGTGAAGCGGGGAACGGGGTGAAGCGGACCTCGGTCTTTCGGCCTGGCGTCGGCGATACTGGAGACATGAAGCGATCTCCGCTGCGTCACGTGTCGATCCACGGCCACGCCGTCGGGTACCGGAGGATGGGCCCGAAGCAGCCGACGAACGACACGCAGACGATCCTGTTAATCCATGGGCTCGCCGGGAGCTCCAAGACATGGGATGCCGTGATGCCTGCGCTTGCCGAGCAGTTCGACGTGATCGCCCCCGACCTGCTCGGGCATGGCGAATCGGCCAAGCCGACCGGCGACTATTCCCTCGGCGCCTTCGCAAGCGGTCTTCGCGACTTTCTTGCCGTTCTCGATGTTCCGACTGTCACGATCGTCGGCCATTCATTCGGCGGGGGTGTGGCGATGCAACTCGCTTACCAACATCCGCATCTGCTCGACCGGCTGGTCCTCGTCGGCAGCGGCGGCCTCGGCCGCGAAGTCAGCTGGTTGCTCAGGCTCCTGTCGTTGCCAGGCTTTGAGTATGTGATGCCGCTGGGGTTCCCGAAGCCGATGGTCGATCTCGGGACGAACGTCGGTCGATTTGCCGGCCGCCGCGGGCTCCGAAGCGAGCGCCTCGGCGAGATGTGGCGGGCATATTCGTCGCTTGCGGGCGCACCGAATCGAAGCGCGTTCATTCGCACGATGCGTGGTGTGATTGACCCGGGCGGGCAAACGATCAATGCCACCGATCGGTTGTATCTGGCAGCCCGCGTTCCGACGCTCATCGTGTGGGGCGACCGTGACGGCATCATCCCGGTCGAGCACGCACACTCAGCGCATGCCGAGATCGAACGAAGTCGACTTGAAATCATGGGGGGCCTCGGTCACTTCCCGCACGTTGAGGACCCAGAGCGGTTCGCCGAGGTGCTGATCGATTTCCTGCTGACCACAGAAGCAGGTCCGGTTGGGCCCGAACCGCTGCGCGACGTGATCCTCGGCAACGTCAGCTGAGTCAGCGCTCCCGGCGGACAACAATCGATGCCTGGCCGTTGGCCTCAGCGTGGAGCAGTACGCCGGCGTCGTCTCGACCGAACGCATCGATCAGTTCGCCGGCTGAGGCGTGAAAAGCGCCTGGCTCGCCGGCGAGGCCGACCGCTGACAGCACTGTCAAAATGAGTACGCCGCCGACACGGAGGCGGCTCACGAACTGGCCGTAGAGCGCCGGGGAGCGATATCGCTGGCACACGATGACAGCCAGATCGTGCAACGCCGGCGGTAGTCCCGCATCGGCGTCCCAGACCTCGGCGTGGAGCTGATGGCCATGTGGCTGGGCGGCGCGGGCCAACCGACCGATTGCGACTGATGACACATCGAGTGCGGTCACCGCGAGCCCGCGCTCGGCCAGCCACAGCGTCTGCGCACCGAGCCCACATGCGATGTCGAGCGCCAGCCCGGCTGTTGGAATGACGTCGAGGAGCTCGGGGTGTGCGCTGATGACGTCCGGCGGCGTTGCTGCGACTGAATTGGGTGCCGCAGCCCAGCGTTCGTCCCAGCGTTTCCTGTCGGCGTCCATCCGGTCAGCCTTCCATACGGGTGGCGGGCCTCCTGCTCCGAACCTCCTACTCCAGACCAGGGGCGGCGATGTGCTGTGACGTCAGCCGAGATCCTCGGTCTCGCGGGGCAACCGTGGGATCATTGCGAACGTGACTGACATCGATGCCGCCGACACGCAGACCGACAACGCCTGGCTGTCAGCGGACGAGCTCGCACTTGCTCGGTCAAGGATGCCGATTGTCTATGTCGATGCCGTGCCGGTGCGCGTTGACGGGATGGGCAACGTCGAAGAAGTTGGCATGCTGCTCCGCCAGGGTGCCGGTGGATCGATTAGCCGGATGGTCGTCACCGGACGAGTGCTCTATGGCGAGCGGGTCCGGGAAGCCCTGATGCGCCACTGCGAGAAGGACCTTGGCCCCATGGCGCTTCCGAGAGTGCCGGCCAACCCGACACCGTTCACCGTTGCCGAGTACTTCCCCGACCCTGCAGTGTCGGGCTTTCACGACCCGCGTCATCATGCGGTCAGCCTTGCCTACGTCGTCCCGGTCGACGGCGAATGCGAGCCCACCCAAGAGGCGCTCGACCTCCATTGGTTCACCCCCGAGGAGGCCGTGAGTGACGATGTCGTGCTCGAGATGACCAGCGGTCACGACCGCCTGATCCGTCTCGCCCTCGCCCACGTCGGCAAACTGCCGTAGGCCAGCTCAAGCTCGCACAAGAAGTACGAAACGCGTTACTCCGCCGTTGAGACGTATCGCATCCCTGACCTCTACCAGCCCGCAACCGACCTCGGTAGGTGGCGCTGCTCGTCTTGGGCTGGGCTGGGCTGGTCCGTTGGCGCGGAGTGGCGGCGTTCTGTCGCCTTGGGGTGACAGGGTGTTGCCTCAAGGCGACAACTCAGGGGACTACCAGGGGACGAGGTCGCCGCCGGCTGCTTCCCACGCTCGAAGTTCGGCCGCGAGGCGCTCGTCGCGACGGAACCTGAAGAAGTCGTCGGTGTCACGCTGCCCCCAGCCTTGCTCGTTGGACCTCCGCAGGTCAGGCCGTTTGTCGACGTGGCCGTACTGTCGGGCGAGCGTGGCATGGCTGACCGCGAGGAGCCGGCCGATGCGTCGCCAAGGCCACTGTGCGCGGCGGCTGATCGTGACGGCGCGTTCTCGGATCCACCGGATCTCGGTCGCCAACACTCGGGTTGCGATCAGTGCGGTGCGGGGATCGTCAGACAGCGCCTCGTCAACGAGACTGTGGAGGTCGCGGTGGAGTGTCGTGGAGAGGTCCATCGCGCCAGCATGGCGATGGGCTGTCACGGAGTGCCCTCGCCTGTGGGATTCTCAGGCGCGGCCGAGGATTTTGGTGACATTGATCTCAAGGACGGCCCGGTCGTCGCGTTCCTTGGGTGGCTGGTAGCGGGCTGCGTAGCCGTCGATGCCGGGTTGAACGTCGTCGATCACCAGGCGAACCGGGCCCTCGAGGGTCAGCCAGCGGCCACCATCGACCTGACAAACAGCGGCATGCTGGCCCCGCGCTTCCATGCGCCCGGCGTTGATGGCCTTCTGCGAAGTCGCCCAGGTGATGACTCGCGCGACCCGCGCATCGGGGTCGTAGCTGAACCCGACCGCGACTACATGTGGGGACCCGTCGGTCCGCAATGTGGTGAGCGTCGCGAGATGCCGTTCCGTGAGGAACTCCATGACGGAGTCGTCGAGTTGATCAATGTCGAGCGCCATGGAATGAGTCTGCCCGCTTTATTCGGTCGCGATTGCTTCAAGCACGTCCATGTTGCTTGCTTTGAACGACGGGTAGAGCGAAGCGGCGAGGCCAGCGATCACCGCAAAGACCATGACGACCACAATGATCGCTGGGTTGAACGCCAGCTTGCTGATGACCTCGTCGGGCACGGCGAGCGAAGCGACTACGCCCAGGAACGTGCCGAGCACAATGCCGACCACCGCGCCGAACGACGACACGATCACTGCCTCCCATCGGACCGACCGTCGGAGCTGGCGCCGGTTCATGCCGACCGCTCGGAGGAGCCCAATTTCACGGGTTCGTTCGAAGACACCGAGCGCAAGGGTGATTGCGATACCCAACACGGCGATGATGATCGACATCAGCAACAAGATGGTGATCGTCAGCAACAGCTGGTTGATCTGGTCTTCCTGGCTTTTACGGAACTCAGCGTTTGTTTGGACATCGGCCTGTGGGAATTGAGCGGTGGCGGCGATGACGGCGGCGTCGCCCTCAGCTGCGGTGACGTTGTCGGCCAGCCTGGCAAAGACGAAGAGATCGCGTGCGGGGGCATCGCTCACGGCATCGAGCGTGTCGAGGCTGATCAGCCAGTTGCCGAACGTGGCATCGCCATACACGCCCGCCACAGTCAACGTTCCCTTGGCGCCGCTCTGCCACAGGATGTCGATTGTGTCGCCAACCTGCTTGTTCAGGTCGTTGGCAGGGTCGCTGTGGATCAGCACCTCGTTCAGACCGAGGCCGATGATGGTTCCGTCCTGCAAGTCGGGGTCGACCAATTTGTCGAAAGCTTCGGGATGAATGGCGCCAATGTTTTTCGAATCACCGTCGACTTGACCGCTGGCCAGACGGATCGGCGTCACCGCGTCCAGCTCTGGGAGAGCGGCAAGCCCCTCTGCTACTGCCGGGGAAAGGCCAAAGAAGTTGGGGTCGGTGATGATGTAGTCGGCGGTGATCGCGTTATCGAGGACGTCGGTGATCGTGGCTCGCAACGACGAAGCAAAGACGGCTGCAGCGCTCACCAGGGCAACGCCGATCATGAGTGCTGAGGCACTCGATGACGTTCGCCGTGGGGCGCGGACAACGTTGTCGCGAGCCAGTGCGCCGGGAACTTTGAAGAGCTTCGCAATTGGCCAGCCGATTGCACGCGTCACAGGCGGAGCGATCGTCGACGAGACGCTCGCAACGCCGAGGAAGAGTGTCAGTGCGCCGACACCGGCGATGGTCGCCCAGAGTGCAGCCGAGCCTGGCTGGACAAACAGCCCGACGATGAGGAGCAGTGTGCCGACGGCGGTGACGACGACGCCGATAATCAACTGCTGCTTCTTTAATGCGTCGAATCCCAACTCGGGTCGCATCGCAGCTACCGGAGGTATTGTCGAGGCGCGGCGTGCCGGGACGAACACCGACAGCATCGTGACACCGATACCAACCGCGGCGGCGGCGGCGAACGTTCGGGGCTCGAGGATCGTCGACGTGTCGGGGAACCCGATGCCGGCCTGGTTGAACGCCCAAACAATGAAGCGCGCGACACCGATGCCGCCAAGGATGCCGAGCGCGGTGGCGATCACGCCGAGGAAGAAGGCCTCGGCCACGATCATGCGCCGCACTTGCTTTGCCGATGCGCCAACGGCCCGGAGAAGTGCCAGCTCACGCAGGCGTTGCCCGATGGTGATCTGGAAGATGTTGTTGATGATGAAGGCGACGATGAACGTCGTGATGAAGGCAAAGATCAGCAGGCCGGTTCCGAAGACACTGATGAATCCGTCGACGTCGCTCTGGCTCTCGGCGGAGAGCACTTCGCCCGTGACGACTTCGGTACGAGTGGGGAGTACGTTCTCGATGGCGGCCTGGACGGCGACGGTATCGGCACCGGCGGCGAGCCCGATATCGATGGCATCGACCTTGCCGCCTGATCCAAACTTCTCGATGGCGGTCGGAATGTCTAAGGCCACGACCGACGCTCCGAGGAAACCGTCGGAATCGGCCGCCCCAATAGTGCCGACCAACGTGGCTGAGTGTGTACCGGTGTCGGTGAGGTAGCTGACGCGGTCGCCGACCGTGTACCCGACGCGGTCGGCTGAGGCCTTATCGACCACGACCTCATTGTCGCCATACGGAGCCCGCCCGTCTTTCAACGTGATTCCTTGGAGACCGCCTTCGCCGAGGTAGGAAAAGCCAAGCGCTGGGCCGCCGGTGGTGGCGACAAGGTCGCCGTCCTGGTCGAGGAGCTGAGCAAAGCGGGTCAGTGAGGGCTCGATGACTTCGATGCCGTCGATGCCTTGAAGATCATCAGCGATCGTCGCATCAATTGGATCCCGGTTGCTGTCGCCTTCGAAGGCTTCGGAGGCACGCACTTGGAGGTCGATCTTCGCGACCAGTTCGTCGGACAAGCTGGCAAATGTCGCCCGGAGGCTGTCGGCGAGGACGAACGAACCAACGACGAACGATACGCCGGCGGTCATCATGAGGGCGATGGCGATGGTGCGTCCGAGGCGGGCTCGGATGCTCTTGCGTGCGAGGAGCGCAGTTGATGAGAAACTCATGTCAGCTCCCGTGCTGCTTCATCTGGTCGATGACTTGGTCGGCGGTCGGATTGATGAGTTCGCCGACGATCTTGCCGTCGCCCACAAAAACGACACGGTCGGCGTATGACGCGGCGCTTGGGTCGTGGGTCACCATCACGATGGTCTGGCCGAACTCGCGGACGGCGCGCCGCATGAAGTCGAGAATTTCGGCACCGGTCTCGGAGTCGAGGTTGCCGGTCGGTTCGTCGGCGAAGATGATCTTTGGCCGCGAGGCGAGTGCGCGAGCCACCGCAACGCGCTGCTGCTGGCCGCCGGACAACTCACTGGGCCGGTGCTTCAAACGGCCCTGGAGCTTGACGGCAGTGACGACCTGGTCGATCCAAGCGACGTCGCCGGTCTCGCCGCCGAGCATCATCGGGAGTTTGATGTTCTCCTCGGCGGTGAGTGTCGGGATCAGGTTGAAGGCCTGGAAGACGAAGCCGACGTCGGTGCGGCGCAGTTCGGTCAGCTCCTTGTCGCTCAGCTTCGCGAGGTACTTGTCACCGATATAGGTGGCGCCGGAGGTGAGTGTGTCGAGCCCGGCCAGGCAGTGCAGCAACGTCGACTTGCCTGACCCGGACGGGCCCATGATTGCTGTGAACTTCCCGGCCTCGAAGGCGACGGTGACGTCGTCGAGTGCCTTCACCTGGGCATCGCCGGTGCCATAGATTTTGCTGGCGTCGATAGCGCCGGCTGCGGCGGTTGGCGTCGGCGCGTCAGGCGCATCGGGGGGAGAACTTGGCATTGCAGCAGTCATGGTGAAGAGCTTGCCGAACGTGGTAGCTGGGCACGTCCACCCTGTGGCGGTTCTCCGTCACCCTGCCGGTTGATGGTGCGGTCTTGTCACACCGCGACCTGAACCCAAGCAGACCCGGGTGTGACAACCCATATTCTCAGCTACTGACTGCCGGGCAAGACCAGGCCAGATTCGTATGCGGCGACGACGGCTTGGACGCGATCGCGGGCACCGAGTTTGGCGAGGACCCGCCCGACGTGTGTCTTGATGGTCGCCTCGCCGAGGAAGAGTTCTTTGGCGATCTCGTTGTTTGACATCCCACGAGACATCAGTTTGATGACCTCGAGTTCGCGGTCGGTGAGTTTGCCGATACCGGGGAAGGCCTCGGGTTGGCCGACTGGCCGCCGAGCGATTTCGTCGATCAACGCCTGTGTGACCGATGGAGCGAGCAGCGCATTTCCCTCGGCAATGATGCGAATGCCATCGACCAACTGTTCGGCGGGCGCATCTTTCAACATGAACCCGCTGGCGCCAGCGCGCAGTGCAGCGTGCACATGATCGTCAAGATCGAACGTCGTGAGCATCATCACGCGTGCAGTGACCGTGGCGTCGGCGCAGATGATCTGGCATGCCTCGATGCCGTCCATCTTGGGCATGCGGACATCCATGAGGATCACGTCGGGGTTGGCCCGTCCGACCATCTCCACGGCTTCGGCCCCGTTGGCTGCTTCGCCAACCACAGTCACGTCTGACTCAGCCTCAAGGATCATGCGGAATCCGGCGCGTACCATTTGCTGGTCGTCGACGAGCATCACCCGGATCACTGGCTGGCCTGCACGATGCCAGAGTACGGGGTTCGCCCGGTGCCAGCTGGAGCGCGAGGTGTGGCCGGGAGCGTGATCTGCACCCGCCAGCCACCGCCAGGCCGGGGGCCGGCAGTGACCGATCCGCCAACGGCCATGGCCCGTTCATGCATACCCACGATGCCGTAGCCCGGCCCCAAGTTGTCGGCGGCCGCGCCGCGGCCATCGTCGGCGATCGCAATCGCAAGGTGACTGCCAGCGTGTTCGATGGTGAGCTGCACGTCGGTCACCGGCCCGGCGTGGCGACGGACATTGGTGAGCGCCTCCTGGAGCATGCGGTAGCCAGTCAGAGTGACAGCTGCAGAAAGGTCGTCCAAGTTGCCGGTGATCGAATGGGTCAGCGGGAGGTCGGCGGCGGATTCGATGAGCGTCGCAATCTCGGCCATCGTCGGCTGAGGCGCGCGCCGGTCGGGAGCGTCGGCGCTACCGCTGCTGTCCGTTCGAAGAACGCCGAGGATGCCCCGCAGTTCGTCCATCGCCTGACGGCCGGTGGCTTCGATGTTGTCGAGTGCAAGGGTCGCGACGTCGGGGGACGTGGTGAGATTGCGGCGTGCGGCCGCCGCCTGGATCACCATGACGCTGACCGAATGGGCAACGACGTCATGGAGTTCGCGAGCAATCCGGGTGCGTTCAGCATTGACCTGCTGCTGGGCGATCAAGGAATGTTCGCGTTCGGCTCGTTCTGCGCGCTCGATCAGGCTGTCAGCCCTCTCGCGCCGACGCTGCAGGTTGTCGCCGAGCACGAAGGCCGTCACGAGGATGACGGTCGAACTGACGAATGAGCCGACGTCGAGTACGCCAACGGCGACACCTGTGATGAACAGCAGTGCGAGAGAGACGGAGATCATCCAGAGCGCATTGGTTCTGCGCTGTCCGGCCGAGTAGGCGCCGATCGCGTAGAGGGCTATGACGACGCCGAGGAACCCGGTGCCATCGATGTCGAGGAAGGCTGCTGCTACCTGGGCGCCGACGACGAACAAGCCCGAGGGGATCGGCGCCACGCGCCGCCATACGACCGGCAGCACCGAAGCAATGATCAACAGGGTGGTCCACCACGTGGGGCTGCGGAATTTGTCGTTGGTGTCGAGGTCAAGCAGGTGCAAGGTGGCGCTGACCATGGTGAGCAAGATTGCCAGGAGCGCGTCGGCGGCGCGTTCGTGCGTTCGCAACCAGCCGATGGGTCGGCCAATCGCAGCTGAGGTCTCGCTGATGACAGCCATTCAAGAGACGACGATAGTCATCCGTTCCACTCAGCTCATCCCCCTTGAGGTGGACTGTCGTACGATGAGTGGTTGATGGCGTGCGATTCTTGTTCACGGCGGCTTCCGGACGGCGCACGGTTCTGTCCGTTCTGTGGGCACGAGGTCGTTGGTGCCGCAACCGAGGAACGACGCGTGGTCACCGTGGTGTTTGCTGACCTCGTTGGGTACACGGCGATGAGCGAGCATCTCGACCCGGAGCAGGTCAAGCGCCTGATCGACGGAGCGTTTGAGCTGTTGGTCGCCGACATCGTCGCCTTCGGCGGACGCGTCGACAAGATCCTTGGCGACGGTATTCTTGCCATCTTCGGCGCTCCGGTGGCTCACGAGGACGACCCGGATCGTGCCGTCCGTGCTGCCATGCAGATGCATACGTCGCTCGAGCGGTTCTCGCGGAGCCAGTTAGATCGCGAGGGCGAACTGCAGCTCCGCATTGGCGTGAACACTGGCGAAGTGCTGGTCGGTTCGGTAGCTGGCACCGCCGACTACACGGCCCTTGGTGATGTGGTCAACCTCGCGTCGAGGTTGCAGTCGCTCGCGCCACCGGGGTCGGTGTACATCGGTGATGGCACGGCAGCGCTCCTCAGTGTCGAGATTTTGCGCGAGCGACTCGCCGATGTCACCGTTCGCGGTCGGAAGCAGGTCGAGCAGGTGTGGAACGTGCTGGGCCGACAGCGACGCCTGCCCCGGTCGGGTGCGCGCAGCGCGGTCCCATTCGTGGGGCGACGCCCGCAGCGCGAACTCCTCCAGTCGGTGATGGCCATGGTCGCCAACGGCCGCTCGGGTGTCGTTTCGGTGACGGGTGAGGCGGGTGCAGGAAAGACGCGGCTGGTCAACGAACTGCTCGACGAGTTCCCCAGTCGACGTGTCACAATCTTTGCTGGCGTGTGTGCACCATACGGAGAAAACAACGTCTGGGCGCCGATTGCCACGGCGCTCTATCGACGGCTCGACCTCGACCCTTCGGTGCCCTCTGATCAGCTCCGTGCCCTGGCTCGGTCGAGAGCCGTTTCTCGGTACGACTTCCCCGCTGACGACCCATCGCTCGATCGGTTCGTCGACGCTGCACTCCACATGCTTGGGCACTCGTCGGCGTTTGACGACGTCAACCCGAGCGAAGCTCGCGAGATGCTCTTCAGCCTCATCGTCGAGGGGCTCCGTCGGCGATCGAGGTCCGGGCCCGTTGTCCTGTGGCTCGATGATCTTCAGTGGGCTGACACTTTACTCATCGACCTACTCCATCGCATCACACGCGCACTCGTCGATCGGCCGTTCCTCATCGTCACTGCGCAGCGCGATGACGTCGACATCAATTGGCCGCCGGTATCAGATCACCCGGTTACTGTCCGGATGCCGCTCGATCCACTCTCGCGGATCGAAGCTGACGATCTCATGTCGGCGATCCTTGGTGAGGCCTCGAACGACGTGCTCGCTGACAAACTGTACGAACGGAGTGGCGGCAACCCTCTGTTCCTGACCGAGCTTGCGGGCCTTGCGAAGTCAACTCCGGACAGCACGAAATTGCCGGGTTCGCTGCGTGCGCTGATCGCTGCACAACTTGACCGTTTGCCTCCTGGCCAACGTTTGATTCTTGACAACGCGTCGGTGCTCGGAGCTTCAGGCCCGCTGGAATCGTTAGAGCAGTTCGCCGCTGCGCTCGGCCAGTCGTACGAGCGGGCGGGCGTCGATGCTCTGGAGGCAGAGGGACTCCTCGAACTCGATGACGGGTGGTGGCACTTCCGCAGCGACGTCGTACGGGAGGTCGCCTACCAGATGTTGACCAAGCTGGTTCGAGCACAGCGCCACGCCGGTATCGCGGCGGTTATGGGTGACATGCCAAGGATTCCCGTCGAGCTACTTGCCCACCACATGGCGACCGCTGCCGAGCTGATGGGCGAGATCGGGCCGGTCGGGGGCGTCTTGCCGAGTACCAAGTCTCGTGCAGTTCAGTTGTTGGCGCAGGCGACGCAGATCTCGCTCAATGTCGGCGCGTTCGCTCAAGCAATCCGGCATGCAACGCGCGCTCTGGACCTTGGCCCGGACACGGCAGAGGTGTCCCGTCAGTTGTTGCTGTTGCGTTCTGAGGCACTCGTTGGCCGGCGTGAAGCCGACGCAGCGCGAGCTGATGCTGCCGACGCGCTCGAGGCTGCGGTCGCTGTTGGCGACACCCGACACGAAGGCGTTGCCCGTCGTTTGCTCGGCCAGCTCGCGCAGATCAGTGGCAATCTCGACGCGGCACGCGAAGAGCTCGGGCGCAGCGTCGAGATCTTCCGACAATTGGGTGACGACATCGAGTTGGCCGCATCGCTCCGTGAACGTGGTTTTGCCGAAGTCTTCGGGGGATCGCTGGGTGATGCCGACTGGCTGCTCGGCGAATCGGAAGCGCTGTCTGAACAGCTGGGCGATCGTCGTGGTCGAGCATGGGTACGACAGCATCAGGCCTGGGTCGCCTTTCTGTCCGGTGACGTCGAGCTGGGTGAGAAGCGGCTCCATCTTGCCTCGACCGAGTTCGCGGAACTTGGCGACCGGTCTGGGGGTAACTGGGCGAACGGTCTGCTGGCGTTCGTCCGTTTCTTCTCCTTCGATTTCGAGGAGGCCGAGCGACTCGCGAACGAAGTGCGCGCCGAAGGTGTCGAGCTCGGCGAACGGTGGGCTCCTGCCATGATGGACTCGCTGCTCGGGTCGATCCGGCTGTGGACGGGCAACTTCACGGAGGCCGAAGCATTGTCGCGGCGAGCCCTTACGGAGTTCCGCGCGCTGAACGATAAGTTCGGCCTCGTCCAAGCGTTGGGGCCGCGCAATCGGGCCCTCGTTGCTCTCGGGCGTGACGCCGAAGCCGAGCGCGGGCTCGAAGAAGTTTTGGCCCTCGGTGACTCGTTCGGCGATCTTGCATTTCCTGTCATGGCCGCAGCGGGTGTTGCAGTGCACCTCGGGCTCGGCGAGCGCGCTGCAGTGATTGGCGAGACTGCGGTCAGCCGGGTCAAATCAATGGGAGCTGACGGATCCGAGGCGACGATTACATATGCGCTGGCGCTTTGTCAGTCGAACCGGGCCGACGAGGCATTGGCGATGCTCGACGGTGTCTCGATCGATTCGCCGTACGGCCTTGCCGTCCGAGCAGTCGCGGCGTCGATGCTCGGTGACAACGTGCAACCACTCGTCGATGCTGAGGCAGTGACGGCTCTCGGCGGCTCGACCTACCTCGATCGTGTGCTCGCCAACCTCGCAGCTGCTGGTGCCGAAGTCCGCAGTGGTGCGGTCTCGGCGGCGGAACATCGGCTTGTCCGAACACAGGAACTGGCAGACGAGACGGGCGACCAAGTGGCCATCCGGTTAGTCGCGCACGCCTGCGCAACCCTGCTCCCAGATGATTCGCCCGGCGAGTACCGCTTCCCCGACGGCGACCTCCGTGTGGGGTGGCACCGAGTGATCATGGGTCTTGCAGGCCTGGTCGCCCATCCCTCCAGTTGACCGATGGGCGAGCAGTACTTTCGCACGGGCCTGATCGTGGGCCGCTTCGACCCGCCGCATCTCGGCCACTCGTTCATCATCGCCGCAGCGGCGCAACGCTGTGAGCGACTGGTGGTGTTTGTCAACAGCTCAACTGAGCGCGACACCGCTCCTGGCTCGCTCCGGGCGGAGTGGCTGAGTGATTTGCATCCCGATGTCGTCGTACTCGAACTTCGCCACCAGCTCGGAACCGACTTCGACGACGAGGACCTTTGGGCGAAGTGGATGGCGACGTTTCACAACCACTGGCCGTATGAAATCGGGCCGCATGCGGTTTTCTCGTCAGATGACTACGTGGGCGAAATTGCTCGACGGTTCGACGCCGTGTCGGTCGTTGTCGACGCAGATAGGGCCAACGTCCCGATCAGTGCTACGCAGATCCGTGAGTCACCTGGAGATCACCTGGACCGTCTCGCACCCGTCGTGAGGTCGTGGGTCGAAACGAACTGGCTGGAACACAAAAAAGCACACCCCGGCGTGTGACGTCCGAGATGCGCTTTTTCGAAGTGACGGTGGTCAGCGGTTGGGCTGCTTGGTGAATCGGAGGTACGGCTTGACCGGATCCCAGCCGTTGGGGAACAGAGTCTTGGCTTCTTCATCGGAGACGCCGGGGACGATGATCACGTCGTCGCCATCGGTCCAGTTGGCTGGCGTGGCGACCTTGTGGTCGGCAGTGAGCTGCAAGCTGTCGATGACGCGCAGAATCTCGTTGAAGTTGCGGCCCGTCGAGGCCGGGTAGGTCAGGGTGAGCTTGACCTTTTTGTCGGGGCCGATGATGAACACTGAGCGCACAGTGAGCGTGTCGTTCGCGTTCTCGTGGATCATGTCGTAGGCGTCAGCAACGCTGCGGTCGGAGTCGCCGATCATCGGGAAGTTGACGGCAGTACCGACCACCTCTTCGATGTCTTTTTCCCACTCGATGTGGCTCTCGACAGGGTCGACCGACAGGCCAATCACCTTGGTGTTGCGCTTGTCGAACTCTGGCTTGAGTGCTGCGACGGTCCCCAGCTCGGTGGTGCAGACCGGCGTGAAATCTTTGGGGTGGCTGAAGAGCACGCCCCACGAGTCGCCGAGCCACTCGTGGAAGTTGATCTCGCCCTGCGTGGTGAGGGCGGTGAAGTCGGGGGCGATGTCGCCGAGACGGACGGCCATGATGAGCTCGCTTTCGTGGGAACACGGTCAGGCACTGGTGCCCGTAGTGACCGGGGAAGTCGGTGGAAGATCGGTGGGATTCGGTGGCACGGAGGAGCCCAGGCGGTTGCATGAGCTCGACAAATGCACGCTACCGACTCATTTTAACCAATCCCGACAAATCAGGTCGGAGTTATCAAGAAGTGCCGCAAGGTCGGCCCCGGCTCGATGGTGCTTCGGTTCTGCGGGGCAATCGAAAGAATTTCGCGATGAACGAAGTCCGACTCGTGTTCGCGACGTGGCGGCGGTCACACTACGGTGCATCGGAAGTCGTGACGGGGGTCACGGTTTCTGTCCGACCGGGGGACCTGCATGACCGACACTGCTGACATCACACTCGACCAAGGCCATCTCGACGACGCGCCGCTGCTCGTCGTCGAAAACCTCAAGACGCACTTCATCGTGCCAGCAGGCGCGGTCAAGGCAGTCGATGGCGTGTCGCTCACCTTGGAGCGTGGCAAGACACTCGGTGTGGTCGGCGAATCCGGTTCCGGCAAGACGATCCTGTCCCGCTCGATCATGGGATTGAACGTCGTCTCCAACGCCGTCACGACCGGGTCGGTCAAGTACGCCGGAATGGAACTGGTCGGCCGGAGCCCGAAGGAGATGAAGCATCTGTGGGGCGTCGAGATGGCGATGGTCTTCCAAGACCCGATGACCTCGCTCAATCCGGTGGTCAAAATCGGCCGCCAGCTGACCGAGCACGTCCGCCAGCACCTCGACATGGACAAGAAGGCCGCACGTAACGTTGCGATCGAGCTGCTCAAGTCGGTACGTATCCCCGAACCCGAAGCCCGGTTCGACAACTACCCGCACCAAATGTCGGGTGGCATGCGGCAGCGTGTGTGCATTGCGATCGCATTGGCATGCGGCCCGAAGATGCTGTTTGCCGACGAGCCGACCACGGCGCTCGACGTCACGGTCCAGCATCAGATTCTCAACTTGCTTGCAGCGCAGCAGCGGGATCGATTCATGACGATGATCATGGTCACGCACGACCTCGGTGTGGTCGCCGGGCGCACTGACGAGATTGCCGTGATGTACGCCGGCAAGGTGGTCGAAAAGGCGCCGACCGGTGCGTTGTTCGCCGACATGCACCACCCGTATACACAAGCGCTGCTGTGGTCGATTCCCAAGACGAGCCAACCGAAGCACACTCGGCTCAGCGCCATCGCTGGCCGTCCACCGGACCTGATCAAGCCGCCGCCCGGCTGCAAGTTTGCACCGCGCTGCCCCTACGCGCAGGATCGCTGTCGCGAGGAGGAGCCGACGCTCCAACCCGCAGCGACGCCAGGCCATGAGTTCGCCTGTCACTTTCCGATCGGCACACCCGAGAACGAGGATGCGTTCCAGCGCAACCTCGATGCCGGTCGGCCCCAGACGCTTGCTGCCGCAGGGCGCTTGCAGGCCACTGACGATCTCGACGCACTCGAACTGCATGCGGCGCGAGCAGCACAGACCCCTAACGACAACGAGGTGCACTGATGGCCGGTTCAGGAACAGCGCACCTTCGGTCTGGCGACGACATTCTGCTCTCGGTCAACAACCTGCACGTCGAGTTCCCCGCAGCTGGTGGTCGTACCGTCTTTGCGGTATCCGGCATCAGCTTCGACATCGCCAAGGGTGAAACACTCGGCCTCGTCGGCGAGTCCGGTTGCGGCAAGTCGACCACTGGTCGAGCGATCCTCCAACTGCCCAAGCCCACGCAAGGCACCGTTACCTTGAACGGCGAAGACTTGACGGGCGTTTCCGACTCGGTAATGCGCGAGCGGCGAACTGACATCCAGATGATCTTCCAGGATCCAATTTCGTCGCTCAATCCCCGCCGGATGATCGGCGATGTCGTCGCTGAGCCGCTGGAAGTATGGGGCCCGAAAGACAAAGACGAGCAGTGGGCCAAGGTGTCCAAGATGCTCGATGCGGTCGGCATTGATCCGGACGTGGCCCGATACAAGCGGCCGCATGAGTTCTCGGGTGGCCAGTGCCAGCGCATTTCGATCGCACGTGCACTCGTGCTCGAGCCTGAGCTGATTATCTGTGACGAGCCGGTGTCGGCACTTGACGTGTCGGTGCAGGCGCAGATCCTCAACCTGCTCGAAGACCTCAAGGCCGAATACGGGCTGACCCTCGTGTTTATCGCGCACGACCTGGCGGTGGTGAAGAACATCTCCGACCGTGTGGCGGTCATGTATCTCGGCAAGATGTGCGAGCTGTCCGAATCGGACGAGCTCTACGAGCATCCGGCGCATCCATACACGCGATTGCTGCTTGAGTCGCTGCCGATTCCGGATCCGACCGTGAAGATCGACGACAGCGTCGGTATTGAGGGCGAACTGCCCTCGCCGCTGTCGCCGCCGTCCGGGTGCCGATTCCGCACCCGGTGTCCGCTGGCCGACGACATCTGTGCTGCTGTAGAGCCCATGATGCGCCGCGTCAATGATGAGCACTACGTCGCCTGTCACCACCCGTTGGTGCCGGTCGATGAAGTCGGTGTGTCACTCCGCTGACGTGATGAACGGCACAGGTATGAGACACTGGTCACAGCATGTTCGGGGGAATGTGCTGAAACAAACAAACCGGGGCATTTGCTCCAGATGGGGACATCAATGACACAGCGACGGAGAGTGCGATTGCTCGCACTACCCATGGCCTTTGGTCTGCTTGCAGCAGCCTGCGGCGGTGGAAGTGACAGCGACAGTGGAGACAACGGGGGCGGCGACGCTCCAGTGGCGACCGAGGCAGCGGCAGATGATGGCGGCGATGCTGCTGAACCTGCCGCAAACGACGATGTGGCCGAAGCCGGTAGCCAAGCCGAAGGTGATGTTGATACCGAAGCGGCCGAAGCCGCCACATCAGCGATCTACGGCGGCGATATCGCCGTCGGCCTCGAGGCCGAGGCGGTTGGCTTGCGCCCGTGGGAAGACACGTGCGCGTCGCCTTGCTACAACATCATGGTCACCATCTACGACAAGCTGTTGGAAAAGGACGCTGAAGGCCAACTGCAGCCATGGCTCGCCGAATCTATTTCGCCGAACGACGACTTCACGGCGTGGACGATGACCCTGCGGCCCGACATCACGTTCCACAACGGCGTCGAGTTGACCGCACAGACCATCGCCGACATGTTCCCGATTCAGGCCGCAGGCACCGTTGCGGCCGGCCAGGTCAGCGCATCGAACTTGACTGGTGTCGAAGCCACTGGCGACCTTGAGGTGACCTACACTCTCAGCTCAGCGAATGCAGCGTTCCCGGCGTACCTCGAACGGGCCCCGATGGGCATGGTCTTCGACCCCGCCGCAGCGGTCGCTGACCCCGATGGGTACAGCACTGCTCCGGTTGGTACTGGCCCGTTTGTGATTGAGTCACGCGATCTCGATAACGAGACCAAGGTGGTCCGTAACGAGAACTATTGGAACTCTGATGCCGACGGCAACCAGTTGCCGTACCTCGATTCCATTTCGTTCCGTCCGATCCCCGACGAAGGCACCCGGCTCGACGCCGTGCTCTCTGGCACAGTCGATGCAATGCAGTCGTTGCGTCAGGGCACTATCCGTGACGCTCGGGCCGACGGGACCCTGAGCCTCTACGAACAGCAGGGCAACAACGTCGGTGGCGGCATGTTCAACGTGCTCCTCGCACCGTATGACGATGTGCGGGTCCGTAAGGGCCTCACGCACCTGAACAGCCAAGACAACGTGATTGAGGCACTTGGCGGCACCGGTATCTCATTGCCAGGCACACAGTTCTTCTCGCCTGACAGCGTCTGGTACTCGGAGAAGGTTGCTGCTGCTTGGCCGCAGTTCGACTTCGAGGCTGGTGTTGCGTTGCTGACTGAGTACGTCAATGATGCCGCACGCTCGGACGGCAAGGCCGTTGGTGACAAGATCGACGTCGAGTTGTCGTGTCCGCCTGACCCGACCTTGATCGCTGCGATGCAGGTCATTGAGCAGGTCTGGTCACAGAGCGAGTTGGTCAATGTCAGTTTGACGCAGTTCGATCAGCAGACGCACATCAACAAGGCAATCGGCGATGAGCACCAGGCTCATTGCTGGCGCTTCAGCGATGACAATGATCCGTCGACCACGTTTGGTTCGGGCAATGCACCGCCGACCGCAGAAATTGCGGCCGCAAACGGTCTTGACGGCATCGTGTCGCCGATCAACTGGCCGAACTACTTCAAGCTGGAGAACTTCGCTGCCACACAGGTTGCGATTGGAACAGATGACTTCGACGCACGCTTCGCGGCGTATGAGTCGATCATGATGGACTACGCGGAGAACGTTCCGCTCTGGTACTCGGGTCACACCGCAACCATGATTGCTGCCAACTCCAAGTTGGACGGCGTGATTGGCTGGCACCTCCCGCAGGGTGGCGACCTCGGTGTGGGTCAGCAGGGCGCTGAGGGCCGCTGGCTCGAAGTGTTCATCTCCGAATGACGTGACGCGCATGGCCGATCCGTCGGCCATGCGCTTGTCATGTGTCGCGGTGTTCTCACTGTGACATGACGTTCGACCCGGCTGGGTGAGTGGTCCGCCCGGCCGGGTTCGTACAAAGAATTTCCAAGACGGTGCTCGGCCTCGGATTCTTTCCGTGGAGCACTCATCAATCTGCTCTTTGTTCCCCATTTTTGAAAGGTTGTGCTGAACTCGATGGCGAAAATGCTGCTTGTTCGTCTTGTTCGCCTCGTGGCGACCTTGTTCGCCGTCACGTTGCTGACCTTCAGCATGGTGTCGCTCCTGCCCGGTGACCCGGTGGACGCAATTCTCGGGCAGACCGAGCGGACCCCGGAGATCGAAGAACAACTCCGAGTCGAGCTCAAGCTCGACAAACCGTTCCACGAACGCTATTTCAACTGGCTCGGCAATGCGGTCCAGGGTGATCTCGGTGAGTCCTACATCAACCGCGGTCAGACCGTCAGTGGCGAGATCAAGAACCGCTTGCCAGTCACTGGTCAACTCGCGCTGATGGCGATCGTGATGGCCGTTGCCATCGCTGTCCCCGTCGGTGTACTCGGCGCCTACAAACAGGGGAGGTGGCAGGACACGACCACCTCTGCAGCCGCACAGGTTGCGCTGTCGGTTCCGAACTTCATCACCGGCATCTTCTTGAGTTACATCTTTGCCGTTCGATTGCAATGGCTCCCAGCGTCGAACTGGAGCCGAATTACCGACAAAGGCATTGTCGAAAACTTGAAGACGGCGATCATGCCGGCCACTGCGCTGGCATTGACGCAGATGGCGATCTTCTCCCGCCTGGTCCGCTCCGACATGATCGGCACGCTGCAGCAGGACTACATCCTCGCCGCCCGAGCCAAGGGCCTGAGTGACCGGTTCATCCTGATGCGCCATGCGCTCCGGCCGAGTTCACTGAGCCTCGCCACGATCATCGGCATCAACTTCGGTGCCCTACTTGGCGGCACTGTGGTGATCGAGACGCTCTTTGCCGTTCCCGGTCTGGGCTTCCGCCTGATTAACGCGATCAACTCCCGCGACATCTTGATGATCCAAGGCATCACCGTCTTTGTGGCGGCGGCCTACGTGATCATCAACGCCCTGGTCGACATCATGTACACCTTCATCGATCCGCGGATCAGAAAGAGCTGACGATGACTGACTTTCTCGAATCCGTATCGGGGGGCTTAGGAGCGGTTGAGACCACCCCGGAAGAACGTTCGGCGGGCAGGCACTCGACTGGTTCGACTCCACCCGGCAAGCCCAAGCGAGCGTCGCTGCGAGCCGTGTTCAAGGCGATGCCATTGCTGGTGAAGATCTCGGCAATTTGGCTGACCTTCATCGTGGGTATCGCGATCTACGCGAAGCTCGACACGTCGCTCTTCAACGGGTCGTTACCGCTGCAAAATCCGAACCTGCAGCTCAACAACTTTGATGCCTCGACCGGCAAGTTTGGTGTCGGCGAGCCGATCGAAGGTCCGTCTGTCGGTAACTGGCTGGGCACCGATGCGTTGGCTCGTGACTCGTTCGCTCGGATCGCCCACGGCGGTTGGGTCAGCCTCATTGTTGCGACGACCTCGGCGCTCTTCGGCATCGTCATTGGTGGCTTCCTCGGATCGCTTGTCGGTTTTGTGCGTGGTCGAACCGAGACCGTGATCATGTCGGTGATCGATGTGATCCTGGCGTTCCCGGCCCTCGTGCTGTTGCTGGCGCTGGTGTCGATTTTCGAGGTCCGTGACCTGTTCGTGATCAGTGGCGTCATCGGCTTCCTGTCGATTCCGGCGTACACCCGTGTGGCGCGCGCAAATAGTTTGGCGATCTCGAACCGTGAATTCGTCTTGGCCGCTCGGGCAATCGGCACGAAGCCGACCAAGATCCTGTTCCGGGAAATCATCCCGAACGTGCTCCCGACACTCGTGTCCTACGCCATGGTCGCGGCAGCATTCGTCGTGGTCGTTGAGGGGTCGCTGTCGTTCCTCGGTTTGAGCGTGTCACTCCCGACTTCTTCGTGGGGCAACATGATCAACCAGTCACGTCGTGACATCAAGACCGATGTGCTGCAAGTGCTTTGGCCCTCGCTGGCCTTGACCTTCACGGTGCTCTCGCTGAATCAGGTTGGCGACTTCTTCCAGAAGCGCGGCGCCATTCGGGCATCGTCGCTCTGAGCGTCTGAGCGAGATGGCCCTTGCGTCGTAGTGTGCGGTCATGAGTATCCCCGTCGAGTTGGCTGACCTCCGTTCCAAGACCGCCGAGTACACGTGGGCGTACTTGCTGACGGTGCGGCCCGACGCAACCCCACATCTCGTCTCCCTCTCGCCGCAGTGGTCAGATCCAGCTGATTCTGGATCCGGTTCTGGTCCGGTGATTCTGCTGTCGGTCAGCTCTGGCACGGCGCGCAATGCCGCGGCCGGGGCCACGGTCACGCTGTGCTATCCGCCGCTCGATCACGACGGCTACAGCCTGATCGTGGATGGCACCGCTGCTGCTCGTGCTGGTGCTGGACACTCGGGCATCGACGTTCCGGATGGCAAACAGTTGATCTGTTTCTCGCCGACCGGTGCCGTGCTCCATCGATCAGCCGCGCCGGGCTTCGCCAACTCCGCCACCGGATGCGCGAACGACTGCCTCCCTGTCACGCCTGACGCCTGACGAGGGCGCCATTCGTTCGGGAGGTTCAGTCGAGCGTGATGGCCACGGTGTTGAGCGGGCCGCGGTTGACCGACGCTGTGCCGGAGCGGCGTTTGCCGTACAGGTGAACGACCACCTGGGGCTCAGCCTCGATGTTCTTGAGCCACTGCGAATCGCTCCGCACCGTGCTCACGACGACCCGTTTGCCGACGCGTGCTGCAAGCAACGGCACCTGGCGTGGCTTGCCCGACACTCGGCCCGTCACTTCCAGTACGACAGCGCCGCCGCCGATTGGCAGCGGATTTCCAGCACCGGCCAGCACGGCGGGCCGGACGACACTGTTCAACGTGCGGAACGCCGTCTGTGAAACCTTGGCCTGAGCCTCGCGTAACTGTTCCATAGAGGTGACGCTACCGACGCTGCTGGCACCTACGCTTTGGGGTCGTGGATGCAACAGCAAGCGAAACGCCGGACGCGACCGAGCAACGAGTGCGACAGATCGTCGCGCAGTTCAACGCCGACAAGCCGGACATCGATGCGCGGGTCATCGACTGCGATCCACATCTGGCCGATACCGCCCAATTCGTTGAGGCATACGGTTACACCCTCGAGCAGTCGGCGAACACCCTCATTGTGATCGGCAAGTCGGACCCACCAGTTTACGTGGCCTGCGTCGTACTGGCGAACACCAGACTTGATGTCAACAACGTCGTCCGCAAGAAGCTCGGTGTGAAGAAGTGCTCGTTTGCTCCGGCCGAGATGACCGAAGAACTGAGTGGCATGAAGGTCGGCGGCGTGACACCGCTCGGCCTCAGTGAATACATGCCGCTGTGGGTCGATAGCCGAGTGATGGCACTTCCTGAAATTGTCTTGGGCGGCGGAAGTCGAGCGTGCAAATTCGTCGGTTCGCCGGAGATTTTGACCTCTCTCACAAATGTCGAAGTGGTCCAAGACCTGGCGAAGCCGATCCCGGAAGCGCCTCCCGCGTGACGTTCTTCGCTCAGGCATCGGCCACCGGACTTGAACCGACACTCGAGAGGACGCTCGACCTCATCGGGGTCTTCGCGTTCGCGATTTCGGGCGGCCTGCTCGCTGTTCGCAAGGGGTTCGAACTCGTCGGCGTCACGGCGCTTGCACTGGTCACAGCGCTTGGCGGCGGTGTGGTCCGTGACCTTCTGCTCGGTGCGACACCGCCGACCGCGTTCAGCGAGGTGCTGTACCTGGTCGTCGCGCTTGCTGCAGCAGCCGTGGTGTTCTTCGGCCATTGGATGATCACGCGTGCCCTCACCCGGGCCGTGTTGATCTTCGACGCCGCCGGCCTCGGCCTGTTTTGCGTGACCGGAGCGATCAAAGCATCGACGCTGGGCGCAAGCTTGGTTGGCGCGATCCTGATCGGTGTGATCTCGGCGGCTGGCGGCGGCATCATCCGCGACGTGTTGGCGAACGAGCCACCGAGCCTCTTCCACCGATCGAGCACGCTGTACGCAATTCCTGCTGGTCTCGGGGCGTCGGCTGTCGTGGTCGCCTGGCGCAACGGCTGGTACTCGGGTGGCGTGGCGATTGGGGTGGCCATCGCAGTGTTCGTGGTCAGGCTCGCCGCCATGCAGTTCGGATGGCGCGCACCGATGCCGCTGCGTGCACCGTTTGTGGCCGAGTAGCAACTGGCTGACGGCCTCGCCAGTCGCTCTGATGCCATCTGATCACCTGGGATATGTGGATCTGGTTGCGGCCGAAGGTCCGAGGCATTGCAGAGGTCACTTCGAAGAAGCAGCTGCGATGACCAGCGGGTCGTCGCAGCTGATGTTGCACCCAACGCGGTATTCGCCAAAGTCGGTGAGCGCGGCAAGACTCTGGTCCGTGGCCCAAAATCCGCTCCTCGAAACAGAACGATTTGGACAGCGTTATGCCGTGTCGGGCAGTGCGGCCTCGAGGGCTGCCGAACTCGAGGCGCTCGGCAGCGACTACAGCGCGACTGGCTACACGACCAGCGAGCAGGCAGACGGCCTCGGTCGGTTCCTCGAACTCGGCCCAGGCAGCGTGCTCCTGGACATCGGCGCAGGATGCGGATGGCCGGGTCTGTATCTCGCGACGGAGTTCGGCTGCTCGGTGATCAGTGTCGACCCGATCATGGAAGGGGCCAGCGCCGCACGGGACCGGATCGGCAGCGACGGCATCGGATCCCGAGCACTGGCGCTCGTCGCCACCGGCGAGCAACTCCCGATCCGTGCTGGCTCGGTCGATGCAGTCGTGCACGCCGATGTGATGTGTTGACTGCGCAGCAAGCTCTCCGTGCTGAGAGCGTCTCGTCAGGTTCTCCGTCCGGGAGGCCGGTTGGCGTTCCACACGATCGAAGTAACGCAAGGCCTGACCCCGGCGAAGCGACGCCGAGCGAGTTCGATCGGGCCACCGGCGGTGGCCGTCCGGACGACGTACCTGGGATTGCTCCGTTCGGCTGGCCTCATCGAGATTGACGCCGTCGATCAGACGGCTGAGTATCTGGCCACCCAGCACCGTTGGCTTGCCGCGACGCTCCGACATGAAGCGGGCCTGCGCTTGGCGCTTGGTAGCGACGCTGTCGGAGAAGGTATTGAGCGGCGGCGGCGCACAGTGAACGCGATAGAGGAAGGCTTGCTGCTGCGGACCCTGTACACGGCGACCCGCTGAGGCCCCCGCCGACGGTGTGGTCAGAAGTGCGGTTCGAGACGACACGCAACGTTGAGTTGCGCGACCGATGCGGTATTCGGTAGCGAGATTGTCGTCGAGATCAGTTCGGCAAGGTCGGACGCGTCGATCATCGTCGCCTGATCCCCACCAAAGTCACTTGTCATGTCGGTGGCGATGTATCCAGGGCAGACAGACGTGACGCGGATGCCGTCATCCCAACCCGCTTGCTTCGTTGCCTCCGACAGCGCGAGCACCGCGTGCTTTGACATCGCGTACCCCGGCGCGAACGTTCCCATGACCCGCACGCCAGACAACGAGGCAATGCTGACGACGCGCCCACTGCCATCGGTTCGAAGGTGCGGAAGTGCGAGTTGAATCATCCGAAACGGCGCCTTGACGTTGACCGCCCACATTGCATCGAGCCCGTCTTCGGTGAGCGCTTCGAGCTCGGTTGTTTCGATGATCCCCGCGTTGTTGACGAGACCGGACAGCGACCCGAATCGCTCGATTGTCGCGTCGACCCACTCGGCGTCCGTCCACGGTTGCGTTGCGTCGTAGCGCTGACACAGGACCCGGTCGGGGTCGCATCCTTCCATCGAACGGCGCAACGCATCGAGGTCGCGGCCACCGACACTGACGTTGTATCCGTCGTCGTGGAGCCGTCGTGCAATGGCGTTACCCAGACCCCGATTCGCGCCGCTGATCATGATTGTTCTACCGGTCGGGTCAAGCATGAGGCGACGGTATCGGACGCAGCTCGTCAGCTCCGAAGGTACGAAGCCCCGTTGACGTCGACGATCGAGCCGGTCGCCGACTCCGAGCCCGGGCTGGCGAGGAACACCACGACCCGCGCGATCTCTGCAGGCGATGCGGCGCGGCCCATCGGGCTCTGCGCCTTGACGGCCTCGCCGCCGGGGCCATTCAGGTAGGGGGGGAAGCCATATCGGTTTCCACGAAGCCGGGCGCGACCGCGGTCACGTAGATGCCGTGTGGAGCGAGCGCCACAGCCATCGACTGGCTGAGGCTGTTCAGCCCTGCCTTGCTCGCTCCGTAGGCGGCGTGTTCGGGTTCCCCACGGAAGGCGCCGCGCGACGTCACGTTCACGATGCGCCCGCCGCCCCGTGCGGCCATGTGCGGCACAACAGCGTGGATGAGATCGGCGGGACCGATCAGGTTGGTGGCGAGCGTTCGCGCCCAGCTTGCGTCCCAGTCTTCGGGCGAGGTCGTGAGCACGGGATGCCCCTCGTAAATGCCGGCGTTGTTCACGAGCACATCGATGCGACCCAGCTGCTCGATCGTCGAGTCGATCAAGCCGCGCGCTCCGCCTGCTCCGAGGTCGGCGGCGATGGCGACATGGCCGTCCCCGGGAAGGCCGTCGACAACCTCTCGGGCTGCGGCTTCGTTGGACGCGTAGTGCACAGCGACCGAAGCCCCCTGCCGCCCGAATTCCTCGCACACCGCGCGGCCAATCCCTCGCGATCCACCGGTTACCAACACGCGCTGCCCATCGAAGTCGCCCATTCGCCGGACGATAGCCGTCGAGTCAGATGGTCGGGGTCAGATGGTCGCTCTACCGCTACGGTCGACACAATGAGAATCCTCTTCACCGGTGGCAGTGGCAAGGCCGGTCGTCACGCCATTGAGCACCTCGTCGAATGCGGGCACAAGGTTACCAATGCCGACCTTGTGCCCGCCGGTATCGCGGGCGTGCCCGACCTTCGGGTCGACCTCACCGACGCTGGTCAGGTGTTCAACGCGCTGTCGGCGTACGCCCACCGCGATGAACTCGAACCCGGTACCGGAGTCCCGCGGTATGACGCCGTTGTTCACTTCGCCGCGGTGCCGGCCATTCTGATCCGGCCCGACAACGAGACGTTCCGGGTGAACGCACTCAGTACGTACAACGTGATCGACGCTGCAGTGAAGCTCGGTGTCCCGAAGGTGGTGTTCGCGAGTTCGGAGACCACGTATGGCGTCTGTTTCGCCGACGGCGAGGTGCGGCCGGAGTACATCCCGGTCGACGAGGAGCATCCCACCGTTCCGCACGACAGCGATGCGATGTCGAAGGTGGTCAACGAGGCGACTGCCAGGTCGTTCCAGGCGCGTTCGGGCATCGACATCTATGGGCTGCGGATCAACAATGTCATCGAGCCCCACGAGTACGAGACGAAATTCCCGGCGTTTGTGGCCGACCCTGCGCTCCGGCGTCGAAACATCTTTGCCTACATCGACGCACGCGACCTCGGCCACATGGTCGACTGCTGTCTGCGCACCGATGGGCTCGGCTACGAGGTGTTTAACGTGGCCAACGACGACACCTCCGTCGGCATCACGAGCGCAGAGGTCTCTGACCGTTTCTACGCAGGCGTGCCGAAACGAGGCGACATCGCGGAATACGGAACCTTCTACGCGAACGACAAGGCGAAACGCCTGGTGGGGTTCGCGCCTCGCCACTCGTGGCGGACCGACGTCGCGTCCGCCGCGGTCGTCTGAGACTTCGGACACGGCACGGCGCATCGCCAAACATTTCGCGCGACCAAGTCGAAATCGGGTGTTCGAAAGCGGGTTCGGATCGTCAACCGGCCTCTACAATCGGTCCACGTTGCCGGCACCAGCGGATCCAGGGGGTTTTCTCCCACCTTTCGCGCCGGCCCCGCCTCTGTAGCTCAGTGGATAGAGCATCGGTTTCCTAAACCGTGTGTCGCAGGTTCGATTCCTGCCAGGGGCGCTATAAAACACCTGGTAGATGGCTTGAGCCGATTCTTGATTTACGGGAATCAGCTGTTTGGGTAGCAGAATTTCCTGCTTTACTCCGGAAGGCACCCATGGCGAACGGCTCCGTCTATCGACGTGACGACCGCAAGAAGCCGTGGATCGCGCACATCTCGTGGCACGAAGGCGACCGCCGCCGCCAGTCGAAGAAGTCGTACGCGACGAAACGCGAGGCGCAGGAAGCGTTGGCTGAGGCAATTGACTCGCATCGCCGACAGGAGTTTGTGGCGCCGACCGCGGTCCGGCTGCGGGACTTCTTCGTGACGTGGATCGATTCCCTGGAGACGCAAGGTCGAAAGGTGTCGACGATTGAGGGCTACCGCAAGACGATGAGCAGCTATGTGCTCCCGACACTCGGCTCGTACCGACTGCAAGACCTTCGCCCGACCGACCTCGATGACCTGTACGCGGCGCTGCTCAGGTCGGGTGGTGTGGGTGGTCGTCCGTTGTCGATGACGACGGTGCATCACGTGCACACCCAGCTCGGCAAGCTGCTCGACGATGCTGAGCGCAAGGGCTTGGTGATGCGCAACGTCGCAAGTCTCGCCGACGCGCCGAGCTTGGCTGCGGCGCGTGATCGTGCGCCGGACATGAACGTGTGGACGCCCGATGAGCTGCGTCGCTTCCTCGAGTTCTCCGAGGACTATCGGGCTGGTCCGATGCTGCACCCCGCTGCGATGACCGGCATGCGCCGACTCAAACTGCTCACCGCAAAACTCGTCGCACTCACAGGATTCACCGTGATCGCTTGCACCGTGACCGTGCTGACAACGGCAGCAGTAGCTCGCCCGCTCGCCCGGATCTACGACGTCGAGACAGCAGCCTGGCGAACCGACGCCCCGGTTGAGCTGCTGAGCGGTGCGTTCAACTTTCTCGTGCCGACACTCGTCTGGGGCCTGATCGGCCTGACCATCGCCGTGTTGACCCGTAGCGCCGGGGTCGCCATCGGCCTAGGAATCGGGTGGCTGCTCGTCGTCGAAAACCTGATCGCCATCACCGCGCCTGACCTCACCGACTATCTCCCCGGTGGCACACTCAGCGCGCTCGCCGGAGGAGGAACGCCCGACCTCGAATGGTCGCTCGCGCTCGGGCTCACGACGCTCTACGGCATCGCGGCCACCACTATCTCGCTCGTGACCTTCCGAACCGCGACATCACCAGCTGAGGGCACGAGCCGGGCTGCGTCGAAGGGCAACACAGTCGTCCTCGGCCGAGGTCCGAACCTGACGCGTTGGGCACGGGTCAGAGTGGCGGGTGTCCGTTGACTGGCGGACCGTTTGGTGTATCATAGGTGTATGGCGCGCACCAACATCGACATTGACGAAGATCTCTGCCAGCGAGTAATGGAGCGATACCACCTCAGCACGAAACGCGAGGCGGTCAACCTTGCACTGCGCCACGTCGCAGGCGAACCGCTCGGCCTCGACGATGCCCGATCGATGCGCGGAACCGGCTGGGACGGCGACCTCGATGAGATGCGCACGAGCAGGGCGTGATTCTCGTCGACACTTCGGCGTGGATCGAGTTCTTGCGCGACACCGGCTCACAGGTCTGCGTCGTTGTCGACCGATTGCTTGATGCAGACCTTGCGATCTGCGATGCCGTGTCGATGGAAGTTCTGGCCGGCGCCCGCGACGAGAGGCATCTGATCCAACTGCGTGGACTGTTGGCCCGAACGACGATGCTGCCCACGACGCCCGCCGACTACGACGACGCTGCGTCGATGTACCGCTCGTGTCGGGCCCACGGCGAAACCGTCCGCAAACTCATCGACTGCCTGATCGGCGCTGTCGCCGTCCGCGCCGCAGCTGAGATCCTTCACGCTGACGTCGATTTCGCGGCACTGGCACGACACACCGACGTGCAACTACACCCAGACTCCCGAAGCTGACCCCTGCCGACCGAACCGCTCAGAAGAACTCGTTCGAAGCCGTTGCCGACCGGTTGACGGACGGCGGTCGAATGGGCGAAGCTTGCCCGATGGCGACCGCAGGCAAGAACCAGTGGCGACGGCGCTACGACAAGTCAATCGAGGATGAGGCATCTCGAATCGCAGAGGCCGAGGCGAACGAGTCTGAATGGTCGAAGTTGCTCAATCGGTCGGCGTACACCGGCACGGCTCTTGATCTGCTGATACTTCCGTTCGTTCTCGTCTTCTTCGGAATCCCGGCGCTACGACGGCACCTCCGAAATCGGCGGTAGCAGCTGCACATCGAGGCGCCTGCTCTGCGATAGCTCAGAACATCACTGGGATCGTGCGCTCCTGCCCGTACGAGATCTACACATCTTCGCTCGGGTACGCGCTCCAGAATGTTCATCGGCGTGCTGGAGCCAAGAGCGAACGATGAGCTTTGACCAAACTGAGTGCGTTGCGAGTTGATCTGCCTGGCAATCTGGACGGCGTGACAATCAAAGTTGAGTTTGGCTCGCCTTTGCCGCCGATCGAGATCGACGGCCACCACTACCGCCTGCGCCCGTTCGAGGCCGTCGATCTTCACCTGGTCGAGGAGGCATCACGAGATGACTTCATCCCAACGATCACGACCGTTCCCAGCGAGTGGACACCCGAGGAAGGTCGAGCGTTCATCGATCGGCAGAACTCCCGGCTGACTTCGGGCGAGGGATGGTCGCTCGCAATCATCGACCGTCAACGAGACCGAGCCGTCGGTCAGATCGGGTTGTGGATTTCCCATCTCCACAAGGGCCGCGCCGAGATCGGGTACTGGATCGCTGAGTCCGGCCGTGGGCACGGCGCTGCATCAGCTGGATTACGGACGCTGAGCGACTGGGCTTTCAAACATCTCGACGTGGACAGACTCAGCCTCTTCATCGAGCCGTGGAACACCGCCTCAATCAAGACAGCTGAGCGTGCCGGTTTCGGTCGCGAGGCTCTACTGCGGAACTGGGAACGGGTTGGCGGCAGTTCACGAGATATGTGGTCCTACGCCCGGACCCGACCCATCCATGCCGGCTGAACCCGCTCCAGAATATTCAAGCGCCCGCGGGCAGACCACTGCTCGGTATCGGTACGTCGGTGCTCGGCTACCCGCTCGAGATTGTGCACGATGTCGGGTCCGGCCGGGACAAGTGATGGGCGATCCCCGCTGCCGGATATCGGCGGCGTCAATGGCTGTCGGCGTGAAGATTCTGATCGCTCGCCTCACGCTGTCACGATTGGCTGTCGCTCGGGACGAGTCCGCTGGAGGCCCGATCGGCGAATCCTCCGCCAACCGCTGCTCTCCAGACCACTACTTGCCGAAGATCGCGTTGATGGCTTTGAGCATCTCGGTCAATTCCTTGGGCGCGATCGACGCCCCGCCCGTGGCGAGTCGTCCTGAGTCGGTGCCGCCGTCTGCCATAAACGCCTTTCTGGCCAGCTCGGTCCGGTGCGCGAGAACGCACGTCGGCTGCGGGGACGGCAACGTCGGCCGAGCGTCGCTCATCGTGCCGGATCCTGAGCGGGCGGGAACCGTCCTCGCTGGCTCGGACGCGCTCTGCTCTGAGGCGGTGATGTAACGACTCATGTCGCCCACCGGCCGGTGTCAGCTTGTGGCGAGTGGCCGTACGGTCGACAATGTCGACCATGACCACAGTTGTGACCATCACCGGTACAGGTTGTCCCATTCCTCAACCAGACCGAGCAGGGCCGGGCGTGCTGGTCACCTATGGCGACGTTCATATGCAGTTCGATGCCGGACGCTCAACAGTGATGCGGCTGATGGGAGCGAACTCAAGCCCTGGCCAGCTCTCAGCGGTGTTCTTGACGCACCACCATTCCGACCACACCACCGGGTTGCAAGACATCGTGCTGACCCGCTGGACAATGAATCGCGGCGACCAGCTTGACCCACTTCCAATCGTCGCCCCCGAAGGGCCATCGGTGCGCTTTGCCGAACGTCTCCTCGACATCTGGGATGACGATCTGGAGGTCCGCCAAAGCCACACAGGCCGAACGGACAATCCCCGCATCGACGTGATCTCGTTCCCGAATCCGGATGGTGTGAACGAGGTCTGGCGACACGGTGACGTCGTGGTCAAGGCCGGACAGGTTCGCCACGAACCGGTGCAAGGAGCGGTCGGCTATCGAATCGAAACGCCCGATGGAATCGTTGCTATCACCGGCGACACGCTGGTCTGCGACGAGGTCGCCGACTTGGCCGACGGCGCAGATGTTGTCGTTTACGAGGCGTTGAGATTCAGCATGATCGACGATGACGCGCCGAACGCATTCATCAAGGACTATCACGCCGACACAGCAGCCATCGGCAAGCAGGCAGCAGCGCTCGAAACCCCAACCCTGATTCTGACCCATCTGATTCCGCCGCCGAGAAACGACGCCGAGGAACAGGCTTTCGCCGATGACGTCAGATCCGGCGGCTACGACGGCAACCTGATCGTGGCCCGGGATCTGACCACGGTGACACTCGGATAGCACCGATGCAGCCACCGGCACGAAGGAACCCAACGCGGTCCTCGTGATCGGCGACTGACATCCCCAAACACGCCCCGACCGAGGCGACTCTGCTGCAGGTCCGGTTCAGGGCGCTCACCTGCGTCGACCACACCTGACCCGCTCCATAACGCTCGCCGGCAAAGAGCCACAAACCGCGCTCTAGATAACGGCACTTTCCGATCGGGTGGGCCCGCTCCAGAATCCCGCGCGGAAGACCGCTCAGGTGTCGTGGAGGAGCGGGAGCCGGCGGATCCGGATCCGGTCGTCACTCACTACGACAACAGCACCTTCTGACAGATCCGGCGTGAGGTCGTCCAGGTGACTCAGAATCAGTTCGGCGTGCTGATCAGCGGTCAGTGCATTCCGCGAACGAAACAAGATGACCGACGAGAAACATTACGCCGTGGGCTGAAGCAGGATCTCACGATCCGACACTGCATCGGCGGCGAAACGCAGCGCAGCGGCGACGTCTTCGGCTTCCAACGGCGGAAGCTCGTCGACGATCTCCTGCGCCGAGAGGCCGCCAGCGACCATGTTGACCACCGTGGCGACCGGAATACGAAGTCCGCGAAGGCACGGAACGCCGCCCATCACCTTCGGGTCCACCGTGATCCGATTCATGACGACATCGTACTTGATCGGGGCAATTGCTCGTGAGGTGTTTGGGTAGCGTTTGGGTAGCAAACGCACCGCTGCTACCCGGATTCGACCACACTTGTCGCACGCCGGCTTCGCAAAGCACCTGGATGCAGGCCACGCGACGGACGCACCATCGCCGCCCGGACGTGCATCTGGCGATTCCTCAACCGTGTGTCGCAGGTTCGATTCCTGCCAGGGGCGCTCATAAGGGGCTCTTCTCATTTGAGTGGGGACTGGCGCGTACTGCTCCACACCGGCGGCGTCACCTGGCCCGAACGACCCTCACCACCGCGCATCCGAACACGCCAGTCCCCACTCAGATGAGAAGAGCCAGCTAAGGTTGGGGATAGTTCTATTTAGGGGTGTTTGATGTCGTCGAGTTTTGTTCGTCGTTCTGTTTGTGTTGCCGCAGCTTTGG
>Ga0209702_10000557_pt1 | contig 78145 bp, 74 predicted proteins | sample FRY01_FD_187210 | JGI IMG/M metagenome (GOLD analysis project Ga0209702, IMG submission 187210) | Freshwater microbial communities from Lake Fryxell liftoff mats and glacier meltwater in Antarctica - FRY-01 (SPAdes) (version 2) | ecosystem: Environmental > Aquatic > Freshwater > Ice > Glacier...
AGGCCGGACCCGACCGGCGGCAGCGCGAGCCACCTCACCTCGAACTCGCCAAAACGTTCACCCGATGCGCGCCGTTGTCCCGTCGATGCTGGTGGGCTGGGCGGAGTCATGATGTGGAGGCTTTGCGGAACATGATGACGGGAGGCGTGGTGTGGAGCATGGCGGGAAAAGGCATGGGGGTGAGCAACCGGGAGGCGGCTGTGAATCAAAGCTGCGGGCGGGCGGGCGCGACTCCTGCAAGAGAGCCCTTTTGCGGAGCGAAGGAACGAAGCGATCTGGGCGATGGCCATGGCTGCAGGAGACGTGACAGCCCGCACGCTCTGACCTTTCGACCGACCAAAGGGAGGCGAGTCCGTTCACCAAAACGCTTTGAAGTGGGACGACGACGGACACCAGAGCAGATCTTGGCGGAAGGCTTTCATTGCAGGTTCAACAGCTTGCGCACATTGTCTGACAACGTGAAATGGAAGGCTTTCCTTGCAGCTTCAACAGCTTGCGCACATTGTCTGACAACGTGAAATGCGCCAATTCACTCCGCCCCACCCCGTCGTAAGACCATTGTAGATACGGGGATAGACCAGACTCCGCCCCTAAACATGTCTGGCATGTTTTTTGTTAGTCATTTCATCTCTTCAACTTTCTAATCTCTTCTTTCATTAACGACAGCCCAATAGGGAGAAATAAATACAAAAATGGAGCGACGCACATGAAAAAAACCATCAATAAATACAAAAATTTAAACCGGTTTTCTTTAGCTAGCCCAAACTCCCATTCATATGCATGACCTCTTTCGACATAATAACACTCCCAATTCTGGCTAATTGAATAATCAACAACTTCTTCATTTGAAGCCTCGGACACAAGAGATATTCCAGTCCATCTCGATATAAACACCAACAAATGGATTGATATTATCAATGAGGTGGACGCATACAAAACCAGTAGGCTCGTCTTAAAATTAATACCCACTACTACCGCCCTCCCCACAAGCACAATGTTCAATCTCCTCATCTATTAAGATGTAGTTACATACCATAACACCTCCACCAAGCCCAAAAATTATACCAAGATCATTCACACCTGAAAAGAGACTATCTCCAAAACCAATATCAATAGCTCCACCCACTAGGGGATGAACATTTACATTAATTTCGAGAAAAATTCCGGCATAATTTCCTGAACGACAATCCTCACCATCCAACCCTGTTACTCCACCTGCAGAGATAGCAACCCCGACAGCAGGACCCACACAAAACTTCTTATAGTGAAATGTCCGGCGAGCATTCTTTTCATCACAACAAGTGACATAGGTATATCCAATTCCAAGTGCAGCGTTGATTTCAACACCAGCAAAAGCAGGTGTTTCTATAACAGTTTCTATGATATCTTCAATTTGATCTGCGGTATTGTAGCCAGGTATCCATCCTTGATTTCCAGAAGCGTAATCAGCAATTCCATCATACCAAGCATTACCTAAATAATCCCACCTCCCCACAGCATCATTTCTCACCATCCCATAGAGATTCACTCCGCCCCTTTCCCCGATGGGATCTCTGCTTGGCCATCTCCCCGTCACTGGATCGTAATGCCTAAAGCCGTAATAACGCATACCGAATGGAGCGAGATAGGGGTAGGGGGCGGGGGTATTTCGCCTTGGAGGACGAGAGCTTGCTTGTGGTGGAGGTCGTGACAGCGCTGGTGACTTATGGCTACGAGGGCCTAATAAATCGTGATACTTGCGGGGATGGGCACTCGCTATGTCTATGGTGGGTGAGGGAAAGGGAGGGGTATTGGGAGGGACTGGGCGGGACGTTCGTAAAAGGGATTCGTAGGGGTAGGTGTATTCGGCTTGGGAGGTCTTGAGGTGAGGCGCGATGAACCCCGATTCCGGATTTCTTCGCTTGGGGCGGAGAGGGCGGGAATTTTGCTTGAGGGTCGATGAGGGCGCTTCCATGTCAGTGAGTTTTTTCAGCAGTGAGTTTCACCGTCTCTTGTATCACTCGGTCTGATTTCGTCAATCTTAAAAGGGGGCGATTGACGTCGTTGGATCACCAAGTTTCTTGGCTTTCAGCTGTCGTCGAGGACGAGAGTCCTGCCGTCGCCGAGGGGGATTTCTTTGGGCTGCCAGGCGGGGCTTTGGTCGAAGCACTCGGGCTCATTGCCGGTGGGGTTCCTTTCCTGGTTGAACCAATTGAGGTCCGGGTCTTCGTCCGGGATCCACTCCTTAATGGTCTGCCAAATCACAAGGAGCGGACGGTTTGTTGGTCCTTGGGCGGGAGGTGGAGCAGAGCGGCGGCGATGAAGTCGGGGGCTTTGAAGATCTCGAAGTTGCGCTTGGTGGTGTGGTGGCGTTTGGAGCGGTAGATGACGGTCTTGGAGGTGGCGTTCCAAGTGATTTCTCTCTCTGTGAGTGAGCACCTTTGGTGCTGGCGTGAAGAGGCTAAGAGCCTCTTCTACGGGGATGGCGAGCTGCTGCTCTCAATCAATAATTGCGATATGATGCCGCCCCGTTGGGGCTCGGATGGCTTTTTTAGCCGATTTTGATGAAGGGCACTCGTTGGGTGGCGGTGGAGGGGTCGCCGAGGAGGATGATGGCGTTCGAGGCGAGCGCTTCGGCCGGAGTCATGGTGCCGAGAGTGGCTGGTCGATTGGGTGAGAGTTTGAGGCGAAGTTGATGGGCGAGGCGGCCCATGGACCAGCGGGTGTTGATCTCGCTGACACGGTGCCATTGCAAACCATCGGGAGTGCGGTGGAGGAAGGAATCGACGCAGACGGGGCCCAGGTAGTCGGAGTTTTCGAAGAGCTTGGCGAGCGCTGCCGGGAAGTGATTTTTGGCATCCTGGAGGACGGTGTTTGAAATGAGCTGGGCTTGCTCGGCGGGGAATTGGCTGGCGGGTTTGGGATTGGAGGTTGAGGAGATCCATTGGCCTTCGGGACTGACTTCTTGTTGGGCAATCCCGAGGAATCGAATGCCGCCTTGTTGAGCTTTGTTGATCTGGAAGAGCATCGAAAATTCGAGTTCTTTTTCGAGCCAGGGTTCTAACAGAAAGGGCGGCTTTGGAAATTTCGGGGAATCTCGGGAGAGTTTTTTGAGGCCGCGGCCTGCCGAGGAGAGGAGGGGTTTGGCGATCCAGTGTTCGTGGGAATGTGACGCCATGATTTGCCGGGCTTCATCGTGGGTATGACAGATGGTGGCGGGAAGCGGGGAGGGGTCGATGAGGTGGCGGAGTTTGAGGCCGAATTCCTTGGAGAGGAGTTCGGGGCGGGGGTGTCCCCAGGGGCGTTCGTTGCGGATTTTTCTTTCGCGACGAATTTGGTCGAGTTCGTGGAAGGGGGCGACTTCAGGAAAGGTTAGTCCGTGTTTGGCGAGGTAGGCGCGGTGGGTATCGGTGGGCGCGTTTCGGAGAAGGATGAGGTCGTCTTCGGAGGGCACGGCAAGGGCGAAGGCGTATTCGAGATCGGCTGCGAGTTCGTCGAGTCGTTTCGGGGCGGTCCAAGCTTTAGAAGCAGCGGCGAGTTCGACATCGGGATTGAACCAGTAGAGATCGGGACTGCGGCCGCGTGTCGACTGGAAGCGTTTGAGGTTGGCAATGAAATCTTCGTCGAGTCCGGCTTTACGACGACCTTCTTCATTGAAGGGAGCGATGCCCTTGGCGCGGATGGGGGAGAGGGGGAAGTGGAGTTGTTGGTGCCAGGCGTCCCAATCACTTTGGGCATTTTGTTTCCATCGCCTGAGCCATTTTAAGCCGTAGCCGACGTGGGCGATTTCGTCGTGGTAGATCTTATTGAGGATCTTGGCGGTTTTGGGATCGCCGGCTTCGTGGAGGACTTGCGAGTAGTGTTTGGCGTAGTCGAGGTTGGCTTGTTCGAAGGTGAGCGAGAGGCGGGAGACGTAGTCGAGCGGGCTCTCCATGTCGGAGAGGTGCGACCAGATCATGGGGCTGAGGTGGTAGTCGCCGAAGTTGACGCCGCATTCCTTCATGCGTTGGAGATACCAACGGGTATGGTTTTGTTCTTCCTGGAGAGTGCGGAGGACGCCGCGGCGGAAGGAGTCGGGGGCGTCCGGGAATTTGAGAAGGGCGAGGGCCATGAGCTCGACCGCGAGGAGCTCATGATTGGCGAAGAAGTGGAGAAGAATGGCGCGTTGTTCTTGGTCGTGGAGTCGTTCCACGCTGGGAAAGGGTGATTTTCCGTCGTTGGGTTGTGGTCGGAGATGCTCGGGGCGACCGGGGAGGTTGGGCGCTCTGAATCTGCCTCGTTTGGGCGGATCGAGAATGAGCGTGGGTGGTGCGTGGGTGAGTTTTTCCTCGAGGGAATGACTCATGAGCACTCGCTCGGCAAATTCGGAGACTGTCGTTGGATCCGCCATCGATTTAAGAGACAGAACCGCTCATGTGCTCAGGATGCAAAGGAAAAAGTGAGGAGGATTTTTCTTCGCATGGATTTGCGATTCAATCACAGGAGGGGATTTAGGGAACCTCGAATAATCCGATCGTGTTGCATTTTCATCTCGTGCTGGCATAATTCGAAAATTCGGGCATCTTAGGCATAGTTATTTATGAAAATTCGTTTGCTCATTGGAGGAACTATCGCAGCATTGGCCGTTATGGCAGGATTTGCGACAGGAGAAGACTTGGCGAAAGCCGACGGGAAGGTGTCTGCGACGGCGCTTCCTCTCGATGCGGCCAATTCCAAGCTTAAGTATGAAACGGCAACCTTTGGCCTTGGATGATTCTGGGGGCCAGACTCCGAGTTCGGTAGTCTTAAGGGTGTCCTTCGCACACGAGTTGGTTATGCCGGTGGTGAGAAGGAAAGTCCGAATTATTACAGCCTAGGCAACCATACCGAGGTGATTTCGATCGACTTTGATCCCAAGGTTTTGAGCTACCATGATCTCCTGAAGATCTTCTGGTCGGCTCATCGTTGTGACCAGGTTAACAGCTCGCGGCAGTATATGAACGCAGTCTTTTATCACGATGCGGATCAAAAGAAGGTCGCCGAAGAATCCCGCGCGAAAGCGGCGAAGTCCCGGGGAGTTTCGGTGGAAGAGGTGCAGACCGGCCTGCTTCCAGTGGGGGCGTTTACCTATGCTGAGGAGTATCATCAGAAATACTACCTGACCCGCTATCATGAGATCCGTGATCTTTTGTTGAAGAGCTATCCGGACGGGAAATCGTTGGCAGATTCGAGCGTTGCAACGCGTTTGAATGCGTATCTTGGAACGGGAATGAAGAAGGACTGGAAGGCGTTTCTCGAAGAATTGCCTGAGTTTGGCTTGCCCGGTGATCTTGAGGAGGCTTTTGAGAAAGCCGCGAAACAGCAGATGGTCAATGCCTCTAGTCAGTGAAGCGTCTCAGGCGTCGGACGATGAGGTAGGCGATGCCGGTTGCGAGGGCGTAAGCGAGTAGGTCCCAGAGATCGTCAAGATCGGTAGTTCCCACCAAGATCCACGGAATGAGTTCGGCACCGATGGCGATCGACGCGATCGCGGGCCATGCCTGTTTGAAGGGCATCAAGAGCAGGAGGACTCCCGTGAAGCTCCCCATGACTCCAAAGTGGAGGAGGAAGCGCCCCCCTTTGAGGCTCTTGAACCATTGCACGAGGCGAATGACCGGGCTTGATTTTTCAGGGGCAGGAGGCAGGGACTTTGGCGCTGGTTTGGGAACGATCTCGTCCTTTGCGGAAGTTTCTGGGATTGGTGGAGTGGCTGAGGTTGTGGATGTGTCCGGGATCGGCGGCGTGTTCGAGATCGTGGGAGAGGCCGGGGTGGTGTCCGGGGTGGTGTCCGGGGTGGTGTTCGGGGTGGTGTCCGGGGTGGTGTTCGGGGTGGTGTTCGGGGTGGTGTTCGGGGTGGTTGGCGTGTCTGGGGTGGGCCATTCTTGAGCCTGAACCGAAGGGCTTGCTTTCGCCGTGTCGAATGTTTGGAGTAATGGGCGGGGGTGTTCCAGAGGTCTCGGGAAGACGAGCAGGAGAGCCCAGGAATAAATCCAGAGTGTTGCGAACACGGTGGTTGCCTGGGGGCGGGAGAATTCTTTGCGGTGTCGCCGGAGGGCGAGGTAGATCCAAGTGAGCCATCCACCAGCGAGGGCGATCAACAACACGGTGGCCCAATGAGGGCGCTCGACTTGGACGGCATCGAGTTCCGAGATTTGATAATCTCCTCCGTCTGATCTGGAAATTACCATCAACCGAAGGGTGGTGGCCTCTTTCGGGACTTGCCCGACGAGTTCAAGAGTCTGCCAGGTTTTGCCCGGGGCAGAGGCTGCAATCATGATGGCACTTTTAATCAGGGGCCGATTTTCCCGGGTATAGCCGACGACTTGCACTAGGATGGGAGGCCCCTTGCCCGGGCCGGGATCTTTCAGACCTTCCGGTGAGCGATGCCTCAATCGTAGTTTGACGAACTCTCCTCCATCGGCGAGCCAGGAGCGGCTTGAGACGGTTCGAAAACCTTCTCCCGAAGGGTAACTCAGATAGCCTTCATCGTGCCATTTCGGGGCCTGGGAGGGGGGGCTGAAATTTGGATCCCCCCATTCTTTGAGGGGGCGGTCACTCCAATAAGTCCGCCCGGTTTCGCGGTATTGAAACTGCCAAACGGTGATCGTCCCAACGATCAGAATCATGAGGAACTTGAAGTGCCGGGGGAGGCGATGACGGAGGAATTTCAGGAGGTCAAATGTATCTCTCAGAGGAGATTTCGCCAAGTCTGGTGTCATCTCGTTTCATGGCAGTCGGGGCTTGCGGGGAGATGAGTGTCGGGCCATAGTCACGCCGATGAAAAGCGCTCCGTTTGCCATACTTGCAATTCTCTCACTCTCGTTCCTTGCTTCTTGCGAGTCTACGAACAGCCGTCGTGCCGGTGGTGGAGCCTTTGATAATTCGGAGTTGGGTCGTAAGTTGGATGCCAATGCGCACCTCGAAGATCCTGAGACTCCCGGTGAGCGCAGCTATGAGCAGTGGCGCGATCACGATTAATCGCGGTTGACGCGTCTTTTCTGATTGTTCTCCCGTTCGAGGAACGGTTTCTTGGAGCCCATGGATCCAAGGTATCTCGAACTCGCGAAACAACTCACCAAATACTCAACGTCTCTTAAGAAAGGGGAGAAGGTTCTTCTCGATCTTGTCGATACGCCCGAAGCGATGGGGCTGGCTCTCATCCGGGCCGTCCGGGACTGCAAGGCGGAGCCGTTTTTACGATTGGGTTCCAACCGCCTTTCGCGTGAACTTCTGATGGGGGCGACCGAAGAGCAGTATAGCACGGCGGCCAGACATCTCTTGGCCGAGATGAAGGACATGGATGCCTACATCGCAATTCGTGGATCTCATAACATTACCGAGACCAGTGATGTCCCGGCCAAGAAGATGGAGCTGGCGATGAAGCACATTCGTAAAGTGCTCGATCATCGGGTGAAGAAGACCAAGTGGTGTGTCCTTCGTTGGCCGCATCCCGCGATGGCGCAGCAGGCTGGCATGAGCACGGAGGCTTTCGAGGAGTTCTATTTCGAGGCCTGCTTGCTCGACTATCAGAGTTATCTCCCCGCGATGAAGGCCTTGAAGCGTCTCATGGACAAGACCGACCAGGTTCACATTCAGGGTCCGGGAACGGATTTAAAATTCTCGATCAAGGAGATCCCGGCGATTGTTTGTGGAGGAAACTATAATATTCCCGATGGCGAGGTCTTCTCAGCGCCGATTAAGGATTCGGTCGAAGGGGTGATCTCGTATAATGCTCCCACGATTTATCGTGGGATTGGCTTCGATGGCATCAAGCTCACTTTTGAGAAGGGGAAGATTGTGAAGGCCGAGGCCGCCGGAGGCAGAACACGGGATCTTAATAAGATTCTCGATAGCGATGCTGGGGCTCGCTTTATCGGAGAGTTTGCGATCGGCTTCCACCCCATCATCCGAGAGCCGATGCGTGACATTCTTTTCGACGAAAAGATTGCCGGGAGTTTTCATTTCACGCCGGGGCAGGCTTATGACGAGGCTGACAATGGAAACCGTTCGTCGGTCCACTGGGATATGGTCAACATTCAGCGCAAGGACTACGGAGGAGGAGAGATTTACTTCGACGGTAAACTGGTTCGCAAGGATGGCCTCTTCCTGGCCAAGAGTCTGGCGAAGCTGAACAGCTAGAATTTGCCAAGGGAGGCAAGGTCGTCCCTTGCCATGTTCCCTGACCGGCCCTAGAAACCCGTCATGAAAGTTCTCACCTACGAAGACAAGGCCTATCCCGCCTTCGTGAAAAAGCTCTATCGTCGCGCCATTCCCAGCGGAGCGCTGAGCGCAACGGTGGCTGATATTGTGGGCGAGGTTGCCAAGCGGGGGGACCTGGCCTTGATTGACTTCGCGGCGAAATTCGACGGGGCAAAATTGACCGTCAAAAGCCTGCGTGTCAGTGAAGCCGAGCTGGAGTTTGCCCGCTCATCAGTGAGTGCTGAGACGAAGTCGGCCGTGGCGGCTTCCTTGCAAAATATTCATGCCTTTGCAAAAAAGAGTCTTCGTAAGAATTGGTCATCCAAGAATCGCCAGGGAGCGATTGTGGGTGAGCGCTTTGTTCCTTTTGATCGGGTGGGCGTTTATGTGCCGGGCGGAAAGGCCCCCTTGGTTTCAACGGCATTGATGACGGCGGGTTTTGCTCAGGCTGCGGGAGTTCCTGAAATCGTGGCGGCGACGCCACCGAGGCCGGATGGATCAGTGAATGCGGAATTGCTTTATGCGCTGGATACCGCCGGTGCCACTGAGATCTACAAGGCCGGCGGTGCTCATGGCATCGCGGCTCTCTCGCTCGGGACCAAGAGCATTGCGCCAGTCGACAAGGTTTTCGGTCCTGGAAACAGCTACGTTGTTGAAGCCAAGCGTCAGATGGTGGGGGCGGTCTCGATCGATCTTCTTCCTGGGCCCAGCGAGATTTTGATCGCGGCTGACGCGACGGGGAATGCCCGATTTTTGGCTTCGGATTTGCTGGCCCAAGCCGAGCACGGGCCGGACTCGGTGGTGGGCTTAGTCACTCATTCCAAGCGACTCTTGCGCGATGTTCAGTCTGAACTGAAAGCACAGCTCGCTGAAACTCCTCGAAAAGAGATCGCGAGCAAGGCCCTCAAGAAAGCCGGTTTCATGCTGCTGACCAAGTCGATGAAGGAATCGATCGAGATCGTGAATGATTGGGCTCCCGAGCACTTAATTTTGGTATCGAAGGATGAAGATCAGTGGTTGGACCAGGTTCGGACAGCCGGCGCAATCTACCTTGGAAACTACGCTGCCGTGGCAGTGGGGGATTTTTTAGCAGGGCCGAGTCATACGCTTCCAACCGAAGGTTCGGGACGGTCATTTTCGGGATTGCGAGCCGATCAATTTCAGCGTCGGGCGAGTGTGGTGAGAATGGATCAGGAGGCCGTGAAAAAATCCCAGAAGGTGGTTGAGCACTTTGCCAAAATCGAGGGATTGCATGCTCATGGTCGTTCAGTCACGCTCCGAGCTGAACATTAATTCATGAGTGAAGAACCGCAGGCCTCCACCCGCAGCAAGGTTTACCGTGCCCGTAATTTTTCGGAAAGCGCGATGGCTTGTCCCAGCTGTCACGGACTCCTCTCCGAGGCCGTCGATGAGTGCCCGCGTTGCGGATACAGCGGTCATGCCGCTGTCGCTAAGTTTCCCTTTGTGGCCCCTCCCTTGGATCACTTTATCGATCCCGTAGGTTACCTTTCCGAGGGTGCCCGTGGCAAGATCGACAAGGCTCTTGAATCGCTTAAGCAAAGATTTCCACAGGTGTCTCTTTCGGTCTGCATCATCGATCTGGTCGAGGACACCGATCCTCGTGAGTTTGGGTTTTGGATGTTCAATGCGAGTCAGGTTCGCGATGAACAGGAGAAGGCGAGTCGGCCCTGGACCATTTTGTTGATGATTGATGACCAGAATGGCCGCGCCTCGGTGACGCCGGGGTATGCCATTGAGCCTTTCCTCAATGAGGAGGATTGGGAGTCCCTGCTGCGGATGGAGCGGAAGCACTTCTTTGCGAAAGACTACGAGACGGGCGTGCTCCGATTCATCGACGGGGCCGGTCAGATTCTCAAAGAGGGAGCCGCGCGAGTTCTTCGTCGGACGCGGAAGAAATCATCCTATTCAGGCGAGCGGGGTCAGGGAGGAGGTCGGAAGTGATTCGCGTTCTTTTGCTTGTTCTGGCAATGGCTTCGCTTGGATTTGCCGAATCAGATTTTTCGGTGTTTGAGGTGGGTGAAGCTCCGGCAGGAGGAGTGTATGATCCGCTCGCTTGGCTGGAGGCCAAGAAGCGGGCCGAGTTGGAAGAGAGTCATGGACGGGCCCTCGAAAAATGGGGGGTAAAGGTTTTTGTGGTCATTCTTCCTGAGAAGCCCGCGCTGGGAGCTGATGTCTTCGCGCAGAAAATCGGGAAGGATTGGGGTGGTAGTGAGACTTGGGGCGTATTGCTTCATGTCGTGGGTGATGCCGACTCGCCCTGGGGTGCCGCCGAGAGAGGGGAGAATTTACGTTGGACGAAGCAGGAGGAGTTTGAGCGCGCTCTTGAAGGAGCGATGAGTCGTGCGCACCGTGAGCCAGATCCGGATCTCAGTGTGATGGTCGGTGCCCGTGAGCTCACCGATGAGTTGGGCTTCCTGGGGATTGTCTCGAATCGGAGAGATCAAATACTGGGCAAAGCCCGGGAAGAACGGGCCGGGGCAAAATTCACGAAGCAAAAGTCCCTTCAGCGAGCGTGGCTGATCGGCGCGCCTCTCGCTCTTCTTGGAATCGCGGCGGTAGTTTTTTTGAAATCGCGATCACGCAGGCGAATGACGGGATTTGAGTTTCCCGAAACGGCCCCCCGCCGCCGGTTTCACGGGCCCTGGAGCGGTGGTGGCAATGTCCTTGCGACCTTCTCAGGGAAGACCTCCGAGGATGGTTCGGGGCGGGGTTGAAGGATTACTTCAGCGAGCCGTGGATCTGCTGAAGAGTCATGATGGCGTAGCTGGTCACGAGAATGGGGTCGTTTTCCATCCAACGGCTGGCGGTGTCATTGAGCCATGATCCATCTTCGCGCTGGTTGTTGACGACTTGGGCCGCGAGTTCGGAGCGCCAGTCGACAGCGAGGCCAGTCTTGGCTTTGAGTTCCATGAGGTTGGCGGCGACGAGGCTCTTCGCCATGGCGTGGTAGTAATAGTAGAGACCCTGACCGCCGAGGCCGGGGTTTTCCTTGAGGGTGTAGTTGTCGGAGATCCAGCCCGTGACGGCCTTCACGCGTGGGTCGGAAGCATCGAGGTCGGCATAGACGAGCGAGAGGAGTCCAGCGTAGGACATGGAGCCGTAGCCACGAAGGGCGATGCGTCCGGTCTTGCTGTCGACGGCTTCTCCGGCTTTGGAGTTGCCGGGGAAGTAAACGAAGCTGCCATCATCACCGACCTTCTCGCCCTTGTTGGTGGCTTGCAGATTTTGGCAGCGAGACACGAAGGCGAGGGCCGCGTTCCAGTCGAGTTCCTGAACCTTCTTCTCGCCTGAATCGTTTGCGAGGGCGCGGGTGTGGTAGAGCGCTTCCAGCGCGAGGTGGGTGTTGGAAAGGTCGGAGTGGGCGTAGGAGCCGCCGTATCCGATTCCGCCATCGAATTCGGTGTCGTCAGCGCCTTTGACGCCCCAATCAGTTTGCTGGTTGATGAGGAATCCGCGGGCCTTGATGATTTGCTCTTTGTATTTCTGAGGATCGGCCGCGTAGAGGCTCATGATGGCGGAGGCGGTGCAATAAGTTGCCATGCCTTTGCCGTAGATGCCGCCGTCGCTCTTTTGCTGGGAGATGAGCCAGGTGAGGCCTTTTTCGATCGCAGTGGGAGGCTCGGACTTGGTGTCGTAAGCTGGGTCCATGATGAGGCATTTCAACGCGTAGGCGGTGAAGGCGGGGAGATCAGGATCGCCCCAAGATCCATCGGCATGTTGTTGGCTGAGAAGATACTGGTTTCCTTTTTTGATTGTTTGCTGTGATTCAAGCTTCAGCGAGAGGTGGGCATTCTCGGCGGGCGATTGGAGCGCGCTGACAGCGAACAGGGCGGTGGCAATGAGATATTTCATGACTGATGTGGTTTGATGATGACTTTGACGACGGTGCCTTCTTCGGGGACGACTTTTTCGTTGGGGATCCAGACGTCGCCTGCTTGACGGTCTTTTCCGGGGTAATTTACGACCGCTTGTTGGGCAGTGTAGATCGCGATCATGATCCCGGCAACTTCGGCTTTGAATTGCCCTTCGTGGATGTAGGACCCGGTTGAAAGCCAGGGGCCGGCTTCCATCGTGGTGAGTTTAATGTCCTCGAGGACGAGTTCGTCCTGTGGCTTGAAGCCATGTTCGTCCTCCTTGGGCCAATCGATGTGGTGAATGAGTTCGTTGATGGGATGGCTCTTCTTTTTTTCTCCTTCGCCCCATTCGACAATGATGTCGACTTTGGCGGCGGCGCTGATCTTGGGGTCGACGTCAGGATAGACCCCGGTGGGTCGGTAGTCTTCATCAACGATTTCGAAGAGCTCGGGTGATTCGGTAATACCGAGAAGTTTGAAAGCGATATTGAGATTGAGTGGCGAGATATCACTGAGCAGGAGGGTTTCGTGAACCTTGTTGCTTTGGGTTGTGACGAGGAGAAATTCTAGGAGGCCCTGGGTCATGTTGATGCCGGCCCCGAAGCTGATCTCGCGTTTTTTTTGATTGAGGTGGATCTTGCCGATTTGAAACTCATGAGGACTGAGCTGTTTGATATCGGGCTTGGTTGGCTGATCCGCAGCGGGAGCGTCCGCTTCCTGTCCATAGGAAGCCGGGAGGCAGAAGAAGGATGCGAGTAGCAGTGGTTTGAGCATGATATCCGAGGTTGGGTAACGTCCTGAAAATAGAACTTCTTAGATTTAATTCCCGTCTTCCGGTAATTCTTCAGCGGGTGGTTCAGGTTCCTCGGGTTTCTGGTAGAGGGATTTGGTGAAATCCCGCCACATGAGACGGGTGATTTGAAGGGTGAGAAGGTCCATTCCGGTGGCTTGGAGCGGCGGAGGCAGTGGATATCCTTCCTTCGCAAGGTGGGAACGGATCGTTTGAAAGGCCGCGAGCGAGAGTTCGTTGAGGAGTTCGTCTTCATTGCCTGAGGGCTTCATGGTCAGAACGGCCGAGGAGACGGGGGCATCGTCGGTGGTCGAAAACCAGAGGGCGACGGGAGGATTCTCAATGGGGGCGTCGGTTTCGGCGCTGTTGATCTTGGGGATGATGTCGAGCTGGTTGCCGGAATGCTTGCGAATGAGAGTCGCCAGTTCGAGGGTGGCGTTTTTGATGGGATCATCGACGGATCGAGGAATGCCGATTTCCAGGGTGAGCTGGACTTCGGAGGTTGGGTCGATGTTCCAGCGCGGGAGGGTCGGGGTGAGGGCGGCGATACCATGTCCCGTCTCGATGAGCTCCTCGGGGGAGGCTTTTCCTGAATCAATGATGCGCTCCAGCGCTAAAAGGGCGCGCTGAAATTCCCCCCTAGTTTGGAGAGTTGAGGAGAGCAGGGAGAGGCGGACCGGGTCATTGTTTTTGGCAAATTGTCGATAGGTGTCCAATCCCGGGCTGGAGTCCAGATCTCCTAGGTCGGCATCCGTAATTTCAGCGATCTCGGGTTCCTCCGGTTCTTCTTCGACCGCCGCGATGGGATTGGCGGGCTTGGGACCCGGGGCGATTGGGGGCTGGAGGGACGCGGAGCCGGCTGCGAGGTCGGTTCCGAAGTCTTCCGGTGGGAGCTCAACCCCCTTTGGGGTGAGGAAGTCGATGTGACGGGTCCGTAAATGCCAGGCTAGGAGTGTAACTCCCAGCGCAGTGATCACGACGATGGCCCAATGGATTCTCAAGAGGACGGGAGATTGCTTGGAGAATGTCGGCAGGTGAAGCGCAAAAGAAAGGGGCCGCCGAGATGAAACTCAAGCGGCCCTTTAAAAGTTTGGGGGAGATTGGCTGGATTAGTCAGCGCTCTTGACCTGGATCGCACGCTTACCGACGCGGTCGCGGAGGTAGTGAAGTTTGGCGCGCCGCACTTTACCGCGAGAAACAACCTCAACCTTGGCGATGCGAGGGCTGTGGAAAGGGAAGACCCGCTCAACACCTGTTCCGTAGGAAATTTTGCGAACCGTGAATGCTGAATTCACCCCGCAGCCGCCTTTTGCAAGGACGATGCCCTGGAAGAGCTGGATACGCTCCTTGCCGCCTTCAACCACGCGGTTGTGAACTTTGACGGTATCACCGACGTTGAAGTCGATCACGTCTGACTTCATTTGCTCCTTTTCGATTTTCTTGATGATATCCATGGTCGTTAGCTGGTTTGGCGGGGCGCAGGAACTACGTGAACCGCGAGGCGATTGCAACTGTTTTTTCGCTACGTGGTGATGATTTTGTAAAAGAAAGCCCCAGGGAGTGCCCAGGGCGGGAAGAAATTATAAGGGATGGATTGAGAATATTGGGATCATCTCACGGATGATCTACTGGGGCACGCCGCCTCAGCAAGGAGCGGCTGGAGCCGTCGGGGCCGTAGAGGTATCCGAAGAGCAAGAAGAGAGCCCGACAAGGGCGCCGGCGGCGATGAGTAGGAGAGCAAATTTCATATTCAACAACTAAGAGTGGCCCCGAAATCGATTTATTCCAGAAAAGGGAAATAAAATGAGTAAGGAACCCTGATAGATCATGGGTTGACAGCAGGGAGTTCGTTGATAGAGTGCGCGACTTTCCGGGGTAACGGATTTCGCTTCGCGGGATCAGCGCCGGATTTCTGACCAATACCGAAGATAAACAAGAGACCCATGGCTAAAAAACCCAAGGCTGCTTCAAAGGCCTCCAATACACAGAAGAACGTATACTACTTCGGCGCAGGAAAGTGCGACGGAGACGGCTCAATGAAAGCCCTCCTCGGAGGTAAAGGCGCGAACCTCGCCGAGATGAGCAGCATCGGTGTTCCCGTTCCTGCTGGCTTCACCATTACGACCGAAGTCTGCACTTACTACAACGACAACGCTAAGAAGTATCCTAAGGCTCTCGATGCCGAGATTGAGGAGAACATCACCAAGGTCGAAAAAGCCATGGGCAAGAAGTTTGGTGACCTCGAGAATCCACTGCTCCTTTCCGTCCGTTCCGGTGCTCGCGAGTCGATGCCCGGAATGATGGACACGATCCTCAACCTTGGAATCAATGACCAGGTTGTCGAAGCTCTCGCCAAGAAGACTGGCAATGGAAAATTTGCCTGGGACTCCTACCGTCGTTTCCTCCAGATGTATGGAAGTGTGGTCATGGAAGTGGAAGCCGAAGCCGGCGAGCACCACGATCCTTACGAGGTCATTCTCGATGCCGCCAAGGCCAAGGCCAAGGTGAAGGATGACTCCGGCCTTTCCGAAGCTCAGCTTCGTGAAGTGGTCGCAGCATTCAAAGCGCTGATCAAAGAACGTTCCGGTAAGAATTTCCCTGAAGATCCCCGCGACCAGCTCAAGGGAGCAGTGAGCGCGGTCTTCAATTCATGGCAAAATGATCGAGCAACGGTCTACCGTCAGAAGTATGGGATCCCTGCCGCTTGGGGAACTGCGGTCAACGTGCAGGCTATGGTCTTCGGTAACACCGGTAAGACCTCCGGAACCGGAGTGGCTTTCACCCGTGACCCGGCCACGGGTGAAAACGTGTTCTACGGTGAGTATCTCATCGACGCACAGGGTGAGGACGTCGTCGCCGGTGTGCGCACGCCCAAGCCGATCGCCAAGATGGCCAAGGACCTTCCCAAGTCACACAAAGAGCTCCTTGAGATTCGCGTGAAGCTCGAGAAGCACTTCCGCGATGTCCAGGACGTCGAGTTCACGATTGAAGAAGGCAAACTCTGGATGCTGCAGACCCGTAACGGGAAGCGCACTGGTTTCGCTGCCGTGAATATCGCTCTCGACATGGTGCATGAGAAGCTCATCAGTAAGGAAGAGGCGATCCTTCGCATTCCTGCTGATGACCTTAGCCACCTCCTCGCTCCGATCTTTGACACCCAAGCTGAGAAGGCGGCCAAGAAAGTGGGCTCCGGTCTTCCTGCTGGTCCTGGTGCTGCTTCCGGTAAGATTTACTTCTCTGCTGAAGATTCCGTCAAGGCTGCGGCAAGAGGCGAGAAGGTCATTCTTGTTCGTCAGGCCACCTCTCCCGAGGACCTTCGCGGAATGATCGCGGCTGATGGTATTCTCACCACCGAGGGGGGTGCTTCCTCACACGCGGCACTCGTTGCTCGCCAGATGGGTAAAGTTTGCGTCTGTGGTGCACACGGAATGAGCATCGACTACTCTAAGAAGACGCTCTCCGGAAACGGGGTGACGCTGAAGGAAGGCGATGAGCTTTCCCTCAATGGATTCGTTGGAAACGTCTACAAGGGCGGCATCAAGTCTTCTCCTTCCCAGGTCATCCAGGGACTCATCGAGAACAAGGCCGCTGCCAAGCGCTCCGCGACTTACAAGAAGTTTATGGAACTCATGAGCTGGACCGACGATCTTCGCAAACTCGGTATCCGCACCAACTCCGACACCCCTGAGCAGGTTCGCCAAGCGATCAAGTTTGGTGCTGAAGGCATCGGCCTGACCCGCGCAGAGCACATGTTCTTCGAGGGCAACCGCATCGACGCGGTCCGTGAGATGATCCTCGCTGACGACGACGAAGGCCGCGCCAAGGCCCTCAAGAAAATCAAGGTCTTCATGAAGAAAGACTTCATCGGCATCTTCGAAGCACTGGAGGGTCGCCCCGCGACCATCCGCCTTCTGGATCCACCGCTTCACGAGTTCATCGGCACCATGGATGCCGCACAGAAGAAGGACCTTTCCAAGAAGATTGGCATGAGCGCAGTTGCGATCACCAAGCGCATTCACGCTCTTCACGAAGAGAACCCGATGCTGGGTCACCGTGGTTGCCGTCTCGGCATTAGCTATCCAGCCGTCACCGCGACACAGGTTGAGGCGATCCTTGAAGCTGCCGCAGAGGTTCAGGCCAAAGGCATTCCCGTTCTCCCTGAGATCATGGTGCCACTCGTCGCCTACGCTCGTGAGCTTGAGCTCCAGAAGCAGGTCATCGACGCTACCGCCGCTGAGGTCCGTAAGAAACTGGGTCTTAAAAAGAGCGAGCTGAAATACACCGTCGGAACCATGATGGAGATCCCCCGCGCCTGCCTCACCGCCGCTGCCGTGGCTGAGCACGCTGAGTTCTTCTCCTTCGGAACCAACGACCTCACGCAGACTGCCCTCGGTCTCAGTCGTGATGACTCCTCGAGCTTCCTCCCAACCTACCAGGATGCGGAAGTTCTCAACAACAACCCGTTCTCCGCTCTCGACCAAGAGGGTGTCGGCCAACTTGTTGAAATGGGTGTCAAAGGTGGTCGCAAGACCAAGCCCAAGCTGAAGATCGGGATCTGCGGCGAGCACGGTGGCGATCCTGATTCGGTGAAATTCTTCCACCGCGCCGGACTCGACTACGTGTCCTGTTCACCTTTCCGTATCCCAGTTGCCCGTCTTGCCGCTGCGCAAGCCGCTCTTGAGGAAAGGGGTATGGCCCGCGGTGAGATGAGCTAAAGGCTGATTCTCCAAAACTTCAAAGTCCCGTCTGTGAAAGCAGGCGGGGCTTTTTTGTAGGGTTCGGGTATCGCAATATTGTCGTCTCTCAACCTCAACGAGGCATTTTATGTGCGAAGGGCGAGGCCTTGGAAATCGCGAGTGCTGATAGTGCGATCTCAGTGAGGTTGCCGCCGTTCGCCCGAAGACTTTCAGCTTGGTGTCTGGCACCAAGATAGGGCACTAATATACCAAGATAGGGCACCAAGATATAGTAGTATTTGAGTGAGGGGGAAGGTGATCGGGACGAAGGAGGTCTTGGTGAGTTGGCAGGGCGAGAAGCAAGGCTCCAGGTAGGTGGGCGGATTTTGTGGGCCTTGGTGCGACATTTCGAAAATGCGGGCGTTGCGGGCAGCGCATTTTTGGGGTAGGAAGAGTTCCCCACGCATCATGTCAGCCGAACTTCGATATTGTCAGGATCTCTTTGAATACTCCCGCCGCGAATCCCGCGTGGTGACGGTTGGGAATGTCAAGATGGGGGGAGGGCATCCAGTGGTGGTGCAGTCGATGATTACGGCGGATACCCGCAATACTGCAGCGTGTGTGGCGGAGGTTTTGCAATTGGCAGAAGCGGGTTGTGAACTGGTCAGGATTACCGCGCAGACCCGCAAGTATGCCGAAAACCTTGAGAACATCCGGGATGGGGTGCGGGCAGCCGGATGTGAGGTGCCTTTGGTGGCGGATATTCATTTCAAGCCGGATGCCGCTTTTGAGGCCGCGAAGTGGGTCGAAAAGGTGCGGGTGAATCCCGGGAATTACGCGGATAAGAAGAAATTCGAAATTCGCGAATACACCGATAAACAATATGAAGAGGAGCTCGGCAGGATTCGCAAGGAATTTGCTCCCTTGGTCACGCTTTGTAAGGATCTTGGCCGGGCGATTCGGATCGGGACGAACCATGGTTCGCTCTCCGATCGCATTATGAATCGCTATGGCGATACGCCGTTGGGAATGGTCGAGAGTGCGCTCGAGTTCGCGCGGATTTCCCGCGAGCAGGACTTTCATAATTTTGTTTTTTCGATGAAGGCTTCGAATCCGAAGGTCATGATCGAGGCTTACCGTTTGCTGGCGGCCCGGTTAGCGGAGGAAGGCCCGGATTGGAATTACCCGCTGCACCTTGGTGTGACCGAAGCGGGTGATGGTGAGGATGGCCGGATAAAAAGCGCGATTGGTATTGGCAGCCTGCTGGCTGATGGCATCGGCGATACCATTCGGGTGAGTTTGACTGAAGATGCGGTGTATGAAGTTCCGGTGGCGCAGGCGTTGGTCGAGGGTATTGTGAGCGGGGGATATGCCGCGAATGTTTTGCCGACCTGGAATCCTTTCGAATACGAGCGACGTAAGAGCGAGGTGATGACGGTGGGTGGTTTTCAGCTCGGAGGCACGGAGTTGACGCGGGTCTTCACGTCTCGAAAGAAGTGGGATGCGATTGCTCACAAGATTGATCAAATGGGTGATTTTAAGCCTGAGATTGTGCTCGAGGATTCGGGCGTGGTGGCCATCGATCCCCGCGACAATGACGCGGTTAGGGCCGTGAATTCCGAGTTGACAGCCCAGCTGGTGACGGTCTCGGACGGGCTTGATCTGCCCACGATTTCGGCCTTCCGGATTTTGGCGACGAAGCTCGATGCCCGTCATGGTATTCTCTTGAAGGATACCTTGAATCCCTCGACGGAGGCGGGATCTGATTTTCTGCCGACTCTTCTGCGGGCCGCGAAGAACATTGGTTCTTTGATTTGTGACGGCATTGGCGATGCGATCATCGTGCAGGGTGAAGAGGCACCCGGGCAGTCGCTGCGGCTGAGCTACAATATTTTGCAAGCGGCAGGGGCGAGGATTTTTAAGACGGACTACGTGGCCTGCCCAAGTTGCGGCCGGACCTTGTTTAATCTCCAGGACACCACTCAAAAAATCCGGGAAGCGACAGTTCACCTTAAAGGAGTGCGTATCGCGGTGATGGGATGCATTGTGAACGGGCCGGGCGAGATGGCGGATGCGGACTTTGGCTATGTTGGTGGTGCTCCGGGTAAGATTAATCTCTATGTCGGAAAGCAGGCTGTGAAGTTTAACATTCCTGAGGGCGAGGCGGTGGAGCGATTGCAGGACTTGATCCGCGAGCATGGTCGTTGGTTTGAGGCCCCGGAGAAAGCGGTTGAAATTGAGTAAGTGATGAATGCGGTTGAAGCACCTGCGCATGATCCCAAAACGCGCACTCACCAAAAGACGGACAAGCCGTGGCAGGTCGTTGTCTTGGATGATCCTGTCAATCTCATGGAGTATGTTAGTCGGATTCTTATCCGGATTTTTGGATTTTCCAAAGAGAAGGCAGGGGCATTGATGATGGCTGTTCACCAACAGGGGAAGGCTGTCGTTTGGACCGGGGGACGCGAGAAGGGCGAAATGTATGTCAATCAGCTGCATAGCGCCCAGCTTCACGCCACTCTTGAAAAAGCAGAATGACGCTCGCTCAGACATTAAATGGCGGGTTGAAACTCATCCCGGAGGAACGGCAGGACTGGTTGATTCTGTTAGAAATTGCAGCGGATGCGAGTGAAGATCTGGCGCGCGAATTTGGAGAGCTGATGGACGAGGATTCGATGTGGGACGAGATCGTGGTGCCCGAGTTGGAGGCCGAGTTTTCGGTGCAACGGAAGCACGTTTTAAAGGTGGTGAAGAAAGCGCAGCGGGCCGAAAAAAAAGAGATCGTGATTGCGCCGAAGGATGCCGATCTCTGGTATGGGGCCTTGAATCAGGCCCGGCTTTCGCTAGAGGCAGAATTCAAGTTTGGCTCGCGGGAATTTACGGAGCGGGAGGAGATTCAGGATGCCGCGATGCGTTCGGCATTTCTGCGTGATGAATTTTACCTCACGCTCCAGTCGCTCATTCTGAGATACGTGTCGACGGACTAATCTTTGAAGAGGATGCGGAGTTCTTCAAGGGCTTCGGCGACCGAGATTCCGACGAGGCAACGGTGATCGAGGGGGCACTTGGCGAGTCGGCAGCCGCTGCAGGCCTCCTGGTGGTGCACAATGCGGTGAATCTTACCCAAGGGACGTTTCCATTCGGGCTCGTTGGGTCCGAAGAGAACGAGTGAGGGAGTTCCCACCAGCGAGGCGAGGTGAGGGAGGGAGCCGTCGTTGCCAATCAGTCCCTGGCAGGTCGAGAGGAAGTCGATGAGTTCGTCACCTTCCAGATTGCTGACGAGTGCGGCATTGCCAAGTTCTTTGGCCAAAGTGTCGGCGGGTTGGGGGCGTCCCGGTGAGGGGAGGATGACGAGTTCGCATTGTTGGACGATCGCGCTGGCGAGCTCGACGAAGGAGGCTAAGGGCCATTCGGCGGCGGTTCCGAAGTCGGATCCGGGAACGATGGCAAGGCGGAAGGAGTCACCGGGGGCGGGGCGTTCCGGTGTTTCGAAATTGGAGGGCTGGAAGGGATCAATCCCCAGCGTGTGGACGAAGAGCAGGTAGTGGTTCACCTGATGCTCGACAGGGCCGATCTTACGAACGACTTGGACGGGATTGGTGAGAAGCTTTGCGAGCTTCTTGGTGGGAGAACCCAGTCGTTGCTGGATTCCGGCTTTCGCGAAGGCCAGAGCGGCGGAATGATCGTCCCATGCGATGGAGGAATCGAAGGGCAGGCCGCAGTCGTCGAGAATTTTGGCAAGCTTGCGAGGGGAATCTGAAGATTGATAAGTGAGAATTTGGTTAACGCCGGGAACCTTGCGCCAGATGGGGGCGAGGTTGGCAGGGGCGAGGATGACCAGGGTGTCATCGGGGCGGGCCTGTTGGATCGCGCGGACGGCGGGGACGCTGAAGCAGGCTTCCGAGACAGATGTCGGGGATGCAATCGCAAGATACTTACCCTTGATCTTGAGCGGGGTGGGTTCTGCGACGGGTGCAACCTGTTGCGTGTTGGCCATGGCGGGACTCTAGTGAGGGAATTTCAGAAAGTCACGCGAGAGAGATGAATTCCCCGCTGAGAAATTTTTCCGGGCGATGGAAATCCGGGGCATCTTCGTTTGGGGGAGGGGGAGCTGCGGTCACGAAAACCTGACGGGGTGATCCAAGGATGAAGCAGGCGTTCATTTTGGAGGACGCCCCGAAGTGGTAGTGCTCCCGTAGCCACGGTAAAGGAAGAGAGGCCTGCGCAAACCAGGAGTCGCTCACTTGGTGGGTTCGGGTCTCTACGTTGGGAAGGGCTGAGGGTTCGCCGGGGGAGGCTTGGCGGGGTGCTGAGAAACCGCAGGACCACCAAGCCCCGTTGGGCGCGAGGTTGAATTCGAGATACCGCCCTGAGTTGGGATCCGCGATGAAGAACTCGGCGACATCATAGTTCCAGAGCTCGGCATGGTATTGAGAGGGTTGGCCTTCGGGGTGACTCAGGCCCGGTCCCATGGGCGCTTGAATCAGAAAATGGAGTCGTTCTTCGGAGATCCAAAATAGCAATCTTACCGGGGGCGTGAGCGGCGCGCCAAACCAGTCGGTGTGGAGGCCTTGGCTGAGAGTTTCCAAGTCCCTAAAATTGGGGCTTCGCGAGGCTTTGATGATGCGGATGGAAGTCATCGTGATCGAGTGATGGGAAAAATCGAGCACTCACAAGACGAACGACAGAATTTTCCTCGCGTAGCGTAGCTGTCAGTGTATTTCTTCTTTAGCAAAAAATTCACGAATGAAGCCAATTGAATACGTCGGAGCCGCTCCAGTAAAACTGAAACGAAGGAGCTCGTTGGGTGGCTGGGTATTAGTGGCATTTGCGGTGGTTCTTGGAGGTGTTTTTCTCCGTCCCTTGATTCCGTTTTTGAAGGCCCAGCAAGATCTGACTTCTGATGCGAATGTGAACGAAGCCGTTGCCTCTCTCCGCTCGGATGGTGACTTCGGGGATTCCCTTGCTGCGGCTGCGCTTGAGCGGACGCTGGCAAAGGTTGCTTACGACGGGGCCTATTTTAAAATTGATTTCCCGGGTGGCGACATTCCGTCTGACCGCGGAAAGGCTGAAGATCTTATCATTCGTGCTTACCGCGCGGTCGATATCGATCTCCAGCTTGAAGTTCACGAGGACATCAAGCCACATTTTTACGCCTACCCGCAGGTCTTCGACTCCAAGGTCGCGGATCACAACATCGATCACCGCCGGGTTCAAAACCTCCAGAGATTCTTCACCCGTAAGGGCCAGACTCTCGGGGTGAGCGCTGATTCAGCCGACTACTCGGTGGGCGACATCGTGATTTGGCAGCTTCTCGACGGGAATAAGCACATCGGCATCGTGGTTCCCGGACCCGGTGCACGGAAGACCGAGAAATGGGTCGTCCACAACATCGGAAGCGGGCCCGAGTGGTCGAATGCTCTCTTTGATTATCGCATTGACGGTCATTACCGCTACTCGAAGGCGCAGTAGTCACTGGGAGTGATTACTTCAAGCACGCCGCTATGCGGGCTTTGGCCACGATCTCCTTGGCCAGCTTTCGTTTCGAAGAGGTAGGGGGGTGTCGTCTTCCACGGACAGTGATTTGGCCATTCGCAGGCTTGTTTCCGCCGTTTCAAAATCTAACCTTCCGGCATGGCGACGATCGGCACTCCTTTCACATCCACGGCAAAAAAAGTCCTTCTCTGCGGCTCTGGTGAACTCGGTAAGGAGGTCGTGATCGAGCTCCAAAGATACGGCGTCGAGGTCATCGCTTGCGACGCCTACGCCAACGCGCCCGCGATGCAGGTGGCTGACCGCTCCCATGTTTTTTCGATGCTCGATGGAGAGGCTCTGCGGAGGGTGATTGAGGAAGAAAAGCCCGATTTGGTCATTCCTGAAGTGGAGGCGATTGCCACCGAGACCTTGGCTCAAATCGAGGCCGAAGGCCTGGTGACCATTATTCCGACCGCCCGGGCGACCCAGCTGACGATGAACCGTGAAGGGATTCGGCGTATGGCTGCCGAGGAATTGGGGTGCCTGACCTCGCCCTACAAGTTTGCCGGAACTCTCGAAGAGTATCAGGCCGCGATTGCCGAGATCGGTCTTCCTTGTGTCGTGAAGCCCATCATGTCTTCATCTGGAAAAGGGCAAACGACGATCAAGACCGCAGCCGAGGTGTTACCAGCCTGGGAATATGCGCAAGCCGGGGGACGCGCCGGGGCTGGGAAAGTGATCGTGGAGGGCTTTGTCGATTTTGATTACGAAATCACGCTTCTGACCATTCGTCATATTGGGGGAACATCATTCTGTGATCCTATCGGACATCTCCAAGTCGATGGAGATTACCGTGAGTCGTGGCAGCCGCAACCGATGTCGGAGGCGGCGCTCGCAAGGGCCCGTGAGATGGCCGCGAAAATCACTGAAAACCTGGGTGGTCTGGGTGTGTTTGGGGTGGAGTTGTTCGTGAAGGGAGACGACGTGATTTTCTCGGAAGTATCGCCCCGCCCGCACGACACCGGAATGGTCACGATGATTTCGCAGGATCTGAGCCAGTTTGCGCTTCATGCCCGCGCGGTTCTCGGACTTCCTATTCCTAATATTCACAACCACGGGCCGTCGGCTTCGTGTGCCCATGTGGTCGAAGGGCATTCGTCCCAGGTGAGCTTTGGAAATCTTGAAGCGGCTCTTGCGGAGCCTGACACGCAATTACGACTTTTCGGGAAACCGCAAGTCGCTGGAAAACGTCGCATGGCGGTGGGGCTGGCGCGAGCCACTGATATTGAGCAAGCTCGGGCTAAGGCGCGGGGTGTCATTTCAGCCATTGAAACCAAACTTTAAGCGGCGATGGTAGAAGTGATTGGCTTTGGGCTCGTCGGAGCCTGTGTGGCGCTGCAATTGCAACGGGCCGGGCATAAAGTTAGGGTTGTTGATGATGGTCTTCCCGGAAGTAGCCATGTCGCGGCGGGGTTGCTGAATCCGGTCGCGGGACGGAATTTTGAAATCAGTCGTGATCTCGCCGAGTCGCTGGAGGTCGCGCTGCCATTTTATCGAGAACTTGGTGAAGATCTCTTTCATGCCCTGCCGATCACCCGGCTTTGGAGTGATGCTAAAGATCGTGCGAAATTTGAGCGGAAGCGCGAACAGTTCGAGAGTTGGATTGCGAGGGTTGACGACGAAGGGGTGACCTGGAAAGGGGGCGGTTGGCTCGATTGCCCGGGATTCTTAAAAGCAGCGCGTCGGGAATTTCTCAAAGGGGGCGGCGGGTTCACCGAGCAGTCTTCAGAGAGAGAAGCGGTCTGGTGTACCGGGGCGGCGGGTCTCATTCGAGGAGACTTTCCGAACGTCGAGCACCGGAGCGCCAAAGGCGAAATCTTGACCGTGCGCATTCCCGGTTGGAACGAAAAACGAATTCTTATTCGTGGCGGCTGGATCATCCCGATTGGCGAGGATCTTTATCGCACCGGAGCGACTTATGAATGGGATGACCTTGATTCCGGTCCCACGGAAGCCGGTCGCGAAACGGTGGAGCAAATTCTCAGGAAATTCACGAGTCACGACTATGAGATCGTCGATCATGTCGCGGGAGTTCGTCCCATTATTGACCGAAGTCATCCGAGTATTCGTTACCAGGAAGGCCGGGGCTGGTTTGTGAATGGTCTGGGCTCGAAAGGAGTGATCTATGCTCCGAGTTTGGCTTTGGAGGTTGTTCGCGAAGTTTCCGGGAACGGTTAAAGTGGTAGGTCCTAGCGGTGAAGCGGCGAGGGCGCCCGGAAGGCCGGTCCCAACGGCTCCTTTTCCAAGATCTGGAACCCGTTGATTTCGTGGAAACTATAATTTCGTGGCGGCTTGGAGGGTGACTTGACCCAGTGGCTGGGTGGTCCCGTCGGAAATGCGATACTGGACCGTGATGCCGCCTACCGATTGGATGAAGTCCCAATCTCGGGCTTTTTGAGTCAGGAACCCCACCAGCCCTGAATAGGCGAAGGTCGCCGTGAGGATCAGGATTGTGGTGATTTTGGTGGCCATCGTTCTCATCTGGCGAAGATTGGCCTGATTGTGCGAGAGAAGGAAATCGAGTATTCTGATGTTGGGATTGGTAGATCCGATGTTTCAACGTCCTAGGCGATGATCTTTTCGATGATCTTGCCTTGGCGGTCTTGGGGGCCGAGTTTGGCGTTGGTTCCGGTGGTTCTTGCCATGGTGTTGTAGACGTCGAGGCCTTCGGCGTTGACGTCGAGGATCTGGCCGGTTTTGAGGCGACCGGCGGCGCCGGTGACAGCATGGAAGATGCCGGAGAGTTCGCGTTTGGTGTCGTTGTGACGGCCGTCACCTGACTCGGTCGAGACGGTGATCATGGTGTTTTCTAAGAGAGTTTTGCCGTTGGATTCCCGGGTGTCGTCTTTGTCGAGAAGCGATAGGAAATAGGCCACTTCGCGCATCTTCATGTGGGTGTGGGCGCGGAGTTGCTCGTTCTTACTCGTTTCGTTGAACTTGTGCCACCACTCGTGGGAGCAGCCTTTGTCACCCGAGGCATTGAGTTGGGCGGAGTCATCGAAGGTGAAGCGTTTCTCGCCGTTGTAAATGTAGTCGCCTTTGATGCGGAGTCGTTCGCCGGCGGCGAGGAAGGTGAGGGAGCCGAAGCGGGCGCGGTCAGTCTGGATGGCGAGGGCGTAGAGGCCGGACATGAGTCGCCATTCGCGGGTGAGATCGTCGAGTTGCATGTCGAGGCCCTGGCCACCGGGATCGGCTTTTCCTCCGTGGGGGAGTTGGGAGTCCTGGGGGCGTGGTGGGGCGTCTTTATCGACTTCGAATTGGAAGGCGCGTTGTTCGAATTCGCGGATGCGGTCGAGGTGGTTTTTGAAGCGATCTTTTGAGGCCTGACCGAGGGGGGAGTTGTTGCCGGAGTAGTGACGGTATTGCTCGAGGACGGAATCGAGGACGCTGCGTTGGAGCCGTTCGTCGAGGTTGTCGTTCCCCTGAATGCGGCCGAAGACGCGGGCGAAGAGATCGATGGGGCGCTCCTGCATGGCGGCGGCGACGGTGCCGTCGGATTGATAGGAGTGGACGTAGCGGCTGATGCGGCTGCGGCGGAAAAAGGTGCCGGCGACGAGAGTGGGGACGACGCCATCGGGTTGGCCTTTGGGGTAGTGGGCTTCGCGGAGGAGTTGATCGAGCGAGGCCCCGCCGGCGCGGGCTTCGCCATTGGGCGGGGTGGCGGTGAAGGCGGCGGAAGAGCCATCGAAGTGGGCATTGATGCCGGATTCGTCGGCGCGGACATGATCGACCCCGCGCATGATGAGGAGTTTGTCGGCGAGAGGTTTGAGGGGTTCCATGACACCGTCGAATCCTTCTTGTTGAAGAGGAGCGGGGATGCCGAGGCCGAAGAAGACATTGAAAGCACGCATGGGGACGGCTTCGTTGGCGACTTTGGTGGCGGCGGACATTTCTTCGAGGAAGGGAAGTCCAATGGTGGTGCCGGCGAGGCTACGGAGAAGGGTTCGGCGGTTCATGGTATTATTGGGTAATGAGGGGTGAGGTGGCGAGGTGGAGGAGGACGTTTTGGTAGGTTTGTTCGTTGCGGACGTTTTGGTAGAGGGCATCGAGATGCGGGCGATCGCGGTTGGCGATGGGGCGTCCGAGGGCAAATTGCGTGAGTTTCCAGATGATATTTTGCCGGACGCGGGGGCTCTTGGCAAGAAGGTCCATGAGTTGGCGGGAGTTTTGGTATTTGATGAGCTCGGAGGTTCCGGGGATGAGGATTTCGCCGTCTTCGCGGAGGTCGTTGCCAAAGTGGTCGCGTTTGGAGTAGCGGGCGAGGCCATCGTATTGCTCCAGCCCGAAGGCGAGGGGTTCGAATTTGGCGTGGCAGCCACCGCAGGATTCATCGATCATGCGTCTTTCGGCGACGACCCGGTGCGAGAGGCCGGGAGCGGAAGCGACGGGGGTGGTGTCGACTCCGGCGGGAGGATCCTTGACTGAGCCGCGGAGGAGATCGTGGAGGACGAAGAGACTGCGGGTGACCATGGATGCTTCATCGCCACCGATGGTGAGGAGGCTTCCTTGGGTGAGAAGGCCACCGCGTGGGGTATGAGAAAGGTCGTACCTTGCGAAGTCATCTTTTTGCGGGAGGAGGCCGTAGTGTTGGGCGAGGCGCGGAGTGAGGAAGGTGACGCGGGCATTGAGAAGGTCGCCGAGGGGGCGCTTTTCATCCCAGAGAAGATGGCGTGCGAAGGCGAGGGTTTCGCGGTGCATGTCGTCGGCAAGGGCGGGTTCCCAATCGGGGAACATCTTGGAATCGGGTTGGAGGTTTTTGAGATGAGGGAGGTTGAGCCACTCGGAGATGAAGGTGAGGGATTGCTCGATGGTGCGGGGATCGGCGAGCATGCGCTCGACCTGTTTACGAAGGGCGTCGGGTTGCTGGAGGGCGTTATTGATAGCGGCTTCGAGGAGGGGTTGGTCGGGTGGTCCGCCCCAGATGAGGTAGCTCAATCGAGAGGCGAGTTCGTAGGAGTTTGGCGGGCCCTCTTGCTCGATGCGGTAGAGGAAGCGCGGTGATTGGAGCATGCCGCGGAGGATGTAGCGCATGGCGCTGTCGAAGTCGCCGCCGGAGCCTCCGACGGTGGTGGCGATGCCTTGGTAGAGATCGACTTCGCGGTCATCGAGAGGGCCACGGAGGAGCCAATGGCCCATCGCTTCAATGTGAGGGCGGATGGGCTTTTGGGTGAGGCTGCGGTTTTTGGAGAAGCGGGCCGCGAACGTCTGGATGTCGAGTTTTGAGACGATGAGATCGGCGAGGCGGGCGTGGGCTTCGACGTGTTTGAGATCAACTGCGAGATTGTAGGCGGTGTTGCGGAATCCGTCGGTGCGGAGATCAGGAGGGAGGAGTTCGGTGGCTTCGTTTGTGATATCGATTCCGGTGGTCGCTTGGACAGTGGCGAGGTATTCGGGGAGAGTGAGGCGGCGGGGGAATTTCTTAGGGTCGGTGAGCAGGAGGTGGGCGGCAGGGTCGATGTTCTCGCTGGTCCAGGAAGCTCCGGTGGCGATCCACTCGCGTAGGTGGGCCTTTTCCTCGGGCCAAAGCGGGGTGCGTTTTTCGGGCATTTCGTCGGATTCGATCGCCTCCCAAACGAGGCTCTTTTGGAGGTGGCCGGCGGAGATGATGTCGGGATCGAGGAAGGCGGTGCGTTTTTGGGAAAGGTCGAGATCGCCTTCGGTTGTGGTGGAGTCGTGGCACTCGAGGCAATGGCGGGCGATGATGGGTTCGATATGATTGAGGAAGAGATGCTCGCTTCGTTGGGCGGGTGTTTGAGGGGGGGTAGGAATGAGTTCTTCCTTGGAGAGGTCGGTGATTTCGGACTCGGAGAGGGCGGTGGCGTAGAGGGCGACCTGGTGGAAGGTTCCGAGCCAGGGGCGGTCATTGGTGAATTCGTTGCCGAGGGCGAGGTGGAAGTTTTGGTCCCAGTGATTGAGGTCGCCGGAGAACTTTTGTTGGCCGGATTTTTGGCCGTTGAGGTAGAAGGTGCCCTCGCCATCGCGGGAGCGGATGAAGGCGACGTGGGTCTTTTTGGTGACGACGCGTCCGGAGGAAAGGGCGGGGATGCCGTTGGTTCCGGTGGATTGGCTACGGAAGCGGGCCTCGAATTTTGAGCCATCTTGACCGAGGGTGACGTTGCGATTTGAGGAGTCCTTGGAGAGGCTGATGATGCGTGCGGGGCCGGCTTGGGTGAGATTGGCGGGAGTGATCCAAGCGCTGAGGGAGAATTCGCCGGATTTTTGAACGGCGTTGATGAGTTTGGTAGGGGGCGCGGAGGATTGGAGAATGGTGGGCTCGGTGATGGTCAGGGAGCCGGGTTTGCGCGATACGGCACTGGGATCAGGAATGTCGAGGTGGGCGGGGGGAGTGATCTTGGAAGAATCGAGGATCTGTGCTGAATCGCCTTCAAAGAGGTAGAGGATGATTGGCTCGGGCGCGGCGAGGGCGTAGGTCAAGAGGCAGAGCTGAAGAGTAAGAGAGCGGACCATCGGGATATGAACGACGGGAAGGTGGAAAACATTTCAGTGAATTCGTTTTGCGTCCGTTGTTGAGAGTTCGGCTGCGGCGGAGACCGCGAGAGGCCGGGGTGGTTGTGGAGGGAGTCTGGCGGGTGGGGGTTCTTTCTTGCCTCCTGGTGCCCCTAAACGGGACCTCAGGTCACTCCGATGATCCTGTCGAGTTTGTGAAGCCGTTTGACTCTCTTAATCAACGCCTTAGGAAGCGCTATGATTTCACCCTGGGGCATGTGCTGACACTTGTCCTACCTTTCGAGGCGGTTTTTTTTGGTCCGGGAGCGGAAGGATAGGGGGACGGGGAGTCCGTCTGTAGGGTGCTTTTCCTGGATTTGGTTGACGAGGTAGTTTTGGTAAGACTCGACGATGAGATGTTTATCGTTCACGAAAAGGACATACTCGGGAACGGGGATGGCCCGGTAGCGGTCGTTGACGGCGGTGGTGCCGTAGAAAAGCTTGATGCGCTTGCGGTGGCGCTTGTGCTCGGGCGGGGGGAGTTTGATGAAGGCGTCCTGAAGAAGACGGTTGAGTGGGCCGGTGCCGATGACCTCCTGGGCGTTATCACGAATGCGGGTGATGGTGCGGAAAATGTGTTGGATGGCTTGACCTTTCATCGCGGAGACGCAGACGAAGGGGGCGTAGCTGAGGAAGAAGAGTTCTTTGCGAATGTGTTCGCGGGCCATTTCGACGCGGGCGCTCTTTTGTCCCTCGGGATGGTAGAGGTCGAATTTGTTGGCGATGATCAGGCAGGGTTTTTTCTCTTGCTGGATCATGCGGGCGATCTTTCGGTCTTGGGCGGCGACGCCTGCGGCAAGGTCGACGACGAGGAGGCAGATGTCGGCTCGGCGGATGGAGCGTTCGCTGCGCATGGCGGAGAAGACTTCGATCGCGTCTTCCATACTGGAGCGTTTTCGGAGGCCGGCGGTATCGATGATGTTGTGTTTTTCATCGCCCCAGACGTAGGGGATGTCGACGGAGTCGCGCGTGGTGCCTGCGATGGGCGAAACCATGGTGCGTTCGTCCTTCAGGATGGCATTGATGAGGGATGATTTGCCGGCGTTGGGCTTGCCGACGACGGCGATTTTGAGGCCGTCTTTCAGTTCCTCTTCATCGGTGGCTTCGAGTTCACTGGCTTCGAGTTTAGCGAGTTCTTCTTCGATGGCGTCGAGGAGTTCGGTCATGCCTCGTCCATGTTCGGCGGAGGTGGGGAGGCCCATTCCGAAGCCGAGGCTGGCAAAGTCGTTGGCGGTGTTGTCGTGATCGGGGCTGTCGGCCTTGTTCATGACGAGGATGACGTTGGGCTTGGCCTTACGGAGGAGTTGGGCGACTTCTTGGTCGATGGGATTGATGCCGGCGCGGGCATCGACGACGAAGAGGATGGCGTCGGCCGAATCCATGGCGATGCAGGCCTCCATGGTGACTTGGTCGGAGAATCCATCCTTATCGTAGGCGCAGATGCCTCCGGTGTCGATGATCTCGAAAGGGGTCTCGGTGAGATTGCAGGGTGCGGCAATACGGTCCCGGGTGACTCCCGGCATATCGTGTACAATGGCGATGCGTCGCCCGGCCAGACGATTAAAGAGTGCGGACTTCCCGACGTTGGGGCGTCCGACGATGGCGACCTGGAATAGACTGGTTGGCATGACTTTGGAAAGTTGAGAGGCAAGTAAGAAAAAGGAAAGTGTGATCTTGCTGATTTTTGGTGAATCAGTCACGGCACAAGGGCAGGGCTGACCCTATGGCAGAATGCGGGGATATGACAAGCTTACCCACGTCGTGGAGCTGTCGGCGATGGGGACTCTTTGTTCAGCGGGGCAGATGGAGTCGGTGTTTTACGATTGTCGGGTCCGACGGGAATCTTACGAGCATTGAAGTTGTCAGGCAATCGATTGCTGAGACAACCGATTGCGGCATGAGTGTGGAATTTGGGTTGATAATGCTTCCAGAATCGAAAGACTCCCAACTTAGCAATCGTATCACCCACCACATTATTATGGATGAAGTCTCCAACAATCCCGAAGAGCTCGAAGACGTCGCTGAAAAAAGCGGTTCTGCTGGTTTGGTCTTTCTGACCATTCTGGTTCTGGCTCTCATCGGTGCCCTTGCCGCCCTGCCTGAATTCATCGGGAAGACCGATGCTGTTAAGAACGCTCTCGAGAAGCCCGCGTGGTGGACTGAGAATATTGGCGAATATCACTCGTTGATTTTAAAGCTGCCCATTGGCATTATTTTTCTAACTCTTGTAATGGAAGTCTGCAGCTGGCTTTCGTTTGGGAAATACCGCCCGATGACGGCAGTGGGTCTGTTCCTGGCCATCATCACGGGCACTTTGGCGTGTGTGACGGGCTACGTGGAGATGATGATTGGTGGGAACACTGGTGATGTTTGGAATAATCACATGTGGGGCGGAATTGGTTTCGTCGGAATTCTCGGGTTGGCCTTTTTGGCTAAGCTTTGGGGCCGTCGGAATGGTTCCAAGGGGCCAATTTATGGAATTCTCCTCTTCGGTGCCGCGGGCGTGATGGGCTGGGCTGCTCACATCGCTGGTGAAAAGTATCATGGGAAGGACCCGGTTACGAATACGCTGCTTGGTCTCAAGTTGATTAAAGCGGCGGGAGAGGACGGGGCTGACGGAGAAGGTGGGGTTGATGGGCCACCTCCCGCTTCCGAGCCCAAGGATCGTTTGGCCTACGCTCACGTGGTGATGTCGATCGTCAAGAGCAAGTGCCTGATGTGCCACTCCAAGGATGATAAGAAAAAGGGAGATCTCCTGATGGACACCTACGCTGATTTGATCGCCGGGGGGGCCAGCCAGGACGGCGATGAATACCGGACGCTCACTCCGGGCGATGCTAAGAAGAGCTACCTGATCACGGTCATCAATCTTCCGCTGGACGACGAAGACGACATGCATATGCCGCCGGCTAAGAAGACTCAGTTGGAGGCTCATGAAATCGAGCTCCTGACTTGGTGGGTGAATAGCATTCCTGCTAGTGACACTCTGGAAGACAAGACTCTCGCCGAGATGGACGCTCCTGAGAATATCATTGCCGCAGCAGCCATGCTCATCACTCCCGAGGAGTTGCAGGCCGCTGAAGAAGCCAAAGCCGCCGCCGAGGCCAAGATTGAGGCCGACAAGACCGCCAAGCGTGAGGTTCTTCAAACCTCGTTGGATGAGCTCAAGAAGGATGAGGTTTTCAAAACCTCGCTCAACTATGCTTCACAGGATTCCACGGATCTTGAGTTCACCGCGGTGAGTCTTCGTAAGGACCTCAATGACGAGGCCTTTTCCAAATTGGCAGCTGTCGCCGAGTCTCTGATTTCAGTGAAGCTCGGCTCGACTTCGGTGTCGGAAGGCGCTCTTGCTTCCGAGCTTCCCAAGATGAAGAATCTCAAGAAGCTCGACCTTGGTAATACTGAGGTGGGCGATGGCGTTCTCGACGCGGTGGCCCAGCTTGAGAATCTCGAGTGGCTGAATCTTTACGGCACCAAAGTGACCGACGCAGGACTTCAGAAGCTGAAGGGACTTGGTAATCTTAAGAAGATTTACCTTTGGAATTCCCAGGCGACTCCCGACGGTGCCGAGGCGTTGGCAAAAGAGCTTCCTGGTCTGACTGCCGTTTTTGGCTCTGACGAAGGGGCGAAGGAGGAGGTCGTGAAAGCTCCTGAGCCCGCTCCAGAAGCCCCGAAGCCAGCTGAGCCCGCTCCAGAAGCGCCGAAGCCAGCGGAGCCGGTCCCGGAAGCGCCGAAGCCAGCGGAGCCGGCCCCGGAAGCTCCGAAGCCAGCTGAGCCAGCTGAGCCAGCTCCAGAAGCACCGAAGCCAGCTGAGCCCGCTCCAGAAGCACCGGCACCTCCGGCATAGGCGAAGGGCTGTTTAGGCCTTTGGAAATGTCATTAAGCCCTTTCGTAGCGATGCGAGGGGGCTTTTTTATGCCGGGAAGCCCCGAAAAACTTCACCCTGGGTGAATTCGGCGGCATAGAAGCGACTTCCAAACTGGCTGGGGTGGGTGAGGGTTTGGAATTGCCGGACCTCGGTCGCGGACGGGGAGCCGAGAAGCCAACCGCGGCCGCAGTAGGTGAGGTAGCGGCTTTGGTTCATGAGTGGATGGGAGACAAGACCAAGAACGGAAGCGGCGCGCTCGACAGCGGTGAAATTGACATCGGCGGTGAGGTCGCGAGTGCCGGGCTCATCGAGGGGATGGACGTTGGAGCGATGGTTGCGGTAGCAGCGAAGGGTGCCGACATGCCGGTCAGGGTGGTAGAGGGATTCTTCGTCGAGCCCGTAGTCGATGAAGATGAAGAGAGCTTTTTTAAAAATCTCGGCGAGGGGTTTTAAAAAAGACGAGAGGTCGGGAGGCCCCTCGGTCACGTATCCGTCGGGATAATTTCCTGCGAGGGTGAAGCTCGTTGCGAGCGTGGTCCAGGCAAGTTGGTCGTCTTTCTCTGTCACCGCGACTTCATGCCACTCGCCTCCGCTATAAATCAGCAGGGGGACGGGGAGGGCGTCGAGGACCTCGTTGGCCACGACGGCGCCGATGGGGGCGTTCAGTTCATTGGGAGAGGAGATGACGGAGGCTCGATGGCCGAGGCGTTCGGAAAGGAATTGTCGGCGAGCCGGGTGGGGTTCGTAGACCTTGTATTGGAGAGCCTTGGAGAAGGTTGGGTCGATTTCGGCGGCACCGGAAAGGATGTCCTTGGCGAGTGTTCCGTCGTGCCCGCCTGGTTCGAGGAGGCAGAACTCGGTCGGGGTTCCATTAGCTATCCAGAATTGATGAAGGCGGGCAGCAAGAATGCGCCCAAAGACCGAGCCGACGGAGACGCTGGTCATGAAATCTCCGTCTTTCGAAACCGTGGGGACATTAGGGCGGGAATAATATCCATGCGTCGGGTCGTAGAGGCAGCGCGCCATATAGTCCACGAAGGGGATGGGTCCGGTGTCGCGGATGGCTTTGATCAACTCAGGTAATAAGTCCGAGGTTGCCCCCGCCGTCGATCGAGGGTAAGAAAACGCCTGTTGCAGGCCGGTAAGATCAACTGGTTTGCGGATTGTCATGTATAGCCGGAGGAACAGGAAGAGGCATAGGCGAGGGTTTTTCAAGCGTAAGGGTTTTTGGATCTTTAGCCTGATTTGCCTCATCCTTGTGGGGATTGGTGGTTTTCACGCCAACAAGAGGCTCGATCCGTATCGTGAAACGGCCTCCAAATATGACCTGAAACGGATTGGTGAAAAGGAGGAGGTGAGCTTCATCCATGATCGTTCAGGAACTGAGATCGGTACGATTTTTGAGGAGAACCGCTTCTCGATGCCACTGAAAGATATTCCTGAAGTCTTCGTGAATGCGGTCCTCGCGCAAGAGGATCAGCGATTTTATCAGCATAACGGCGTCGACTGGGTGGGGGTAGCCCGTGCGGCCTATCTCAATGCCCGAAGCGGCGGAGTGAATCAGGGCGCGGGCACGATCACGATGCAGCTTGCGCGCAAATCCTTTTATCTTCTGCGTGAGGCAAAGCAGCTGAAGTGGACCAAGTATGAGCGGAAAATTGTGGAAGCATTCGCGGCCCTTCGAATCGAGGAACACTTTCACGATCAGCTCCGCGATCAGTTTGGAGAAGATGAAGACGCTCGGAAGAAGGCGGTTAAAGAGCAGATTCTTGAAATTTACCTGAATCTGGTGCCCTTCGGATCAGGGTTTTATGGGGTGCGTTCCGCCTCGCTGGGCTATTTTGGAAAGGAGCCGAAGGATCTTTCCATTCCTGAGTGTGCCTCGATCGTGGCTTGTTTGAAAAATCCGGTGCGGATCTCGCCCCTCCAGGATCCCGAGGAAAACAAGACAAACAGAGATCATGTCCTAAAGCGAATGGAGCTGGAGAACATGATCACGGAGGAAGAGCGTGATCAGATGATTTTACAACCTGTTGAGGTGAATCCCAAGCCCATTCAACGCGGTAAATCCTACTTGTATGTGTTGGTGAAGGAACAAGCCCGCGAGTTGGTGGGCGAAGAGGCGTGGTCGCGTGGAGGCTATACCATTCGGACGACGATTGATGCCAACGTGCAGCGCAGTGCGGAGAAGGCGCTGCTGGAGCACTTGGCGAAGGTTGAGGCGACGGAGGGATACGCCCACCCCAAGCACTCGGAATACGACAAGGAGAAGGGAGATCCCGAGTATTTGCAGGGGGCCACCCTGATGATCGATCACAATACCGGCGAGGTGTTGGCGCACGTCGGCGGGCGGGACTATGCGGATTCTCAGTATGACTTTATTCAGAATGGTCGGCGACCATTGGGAACGGCATTTTTCCCGCTAATTTACGCCTCGGCTTTTGAGAACGGACGTCATCCCGCGACGATCGTTCAAGATGAGCAAATGAATGCCCGCCAGCTTCCACTGGGAGGTTTACAGGAAGGGGTTGTTGCGGAGTGGGGGATGGAAATTCCTGACCCTAAATACGAAGGTGAAATTACGTCGCGTCATGCCTTGAGAGAATCGAAGGTGGCCGCTTCGGTGGGCCTAGGTCTGGAGTTGGGGCTTTCGACGGTCGATCAAACGGTGCGTCGATTTGGATTTCATTCTCCAAGCGACAAGCTTTTGAGTCGTATGCTTGTGGGTTTCAATAAGGTGAGCATGTCTGAAGTGGTTTCGGCCTATAGCACCTTTCCCCGGGGAGGGGATCGGGTCACCAAGACCAGCTACATTCGGGAGATCCGTGATATTGAGGGGAATCTGGTCTACCCGCTAGCTGGCGAGGGCCCGGTTCTGGAGACCCAGCTGGTCTGCACTGACGCGGCAGCGTTTCAGGTGCACAGCGTTTTGAATGATGTCTTGAAGACCGGAAATCTTCGTGATGTTTCCAAGGGGCTTTCCGGAGAGCCATTCCTCGGAGGAGGAAAAACGGGAACTCCGTATGGTTTCTCTGATGCCTGGATGGCCGGTTACAACAGCCGGATTACCTGTGCCGTTTGGGTGGGGTTTTATGATGGCGGGCGGAAGACCATTCACAACCGGGCCTTTGCCAAGGATGTCGCTTACCCTGTTTGGCAGGAAATGATGAATGCGGCCCTTCCGGCTTTCACCGGAAGCGAAATTGCCCAGCCTGATTCGATTGAAAAAGTGCCGCTCTGTTCTGTTTCAGGTCTGAGGCCGACGCGATATTGCAGCGACACAGTTGAGAATCCGGAGACGGGCGGGCTGAGTTTTCGATCGACCAGTTACCTGGAATTTCTCCCCCGTGGCAGTGAGTTGGGAATCTGCGCGATTCATGGTGGTGGGGTGGATATTGAAGCCCTTGCCAATCAGGCCGAGCCACAGGTTTCGATGAAGGTGGTTCCGATTAAGTCTCAAGCGCCTCTTTTGTTGGGATTCGATCCTTATCAAAGTGAGAAACCAACCCTCGTCCCGGAAGATGCCGATGCCGGAGCCTATCTTTTTGAAGAAGATTCCCTGACAGTGAGCGATCAGGTCCGTGGTGAGCGAAATGCCCTACTGCGTCTGGCCCGCCCGGGCCGATTTGATTTACCGAAGAAGGAAATCACCACGGATGTTCCCAAAGACTAAACTTTATGACGACCAAAAATCCCGACGTGTCCAAACGCTGGACTGCCTTTCAATGTCCCTCCTGCTTCGGACTTTTTCGAATCCAGAGGTTCAATCTAGGACGAAAGGGGGCTTGCCCGGTTTGTCGTTCGGTGATCTCAGTGCCAGGTGACCGGGTAGGGGTTGACACTTCAACAGTCATTCTAGGAGTTCAGCACAACGAGCCTGACAAGGCACTTCTGACGAAGGTGGCCGTGGCAAAGACCATGACTCCGGAGGAACTCGAAGAGGCCGCGGCCGCGGCGGCAAATCACCGTGAACGGCGGAGGGTTTATTCGGGTGCTAAGGAACAACTTGATTGGGAAGAGGGAGATGATCAAGGCGCCCGCAAGGGCGTCTCGGGGTATTTTGTCGGGGTGGTCGCGATGCTGGCAGTCCTGGTCGCTGCAGGAGGAATCTATTACGTCCAAACTGCGCCCGCAGGGAAACCAGGAAGCAGCACGACGATTGTCGGGGGTTCCGCCTCCAACTTAGCCTTGGCAGAGTCTCTAAAAATCACGAGCAGCATAGATGAAGTTGATCATGAGGTCATTGACCAGATTGATGAGTATGCCAAATACGATCTGCAAGCGATCGACGATGTCGTGAAAGCTTTCTTGGAAAGCAACTCCGTGGAGGAACGTCTCAAGTGGGTTCGCGAACCTGAGCGGGTTAAGCCCCTGATGATGACGCACTACGATGGCAACGAGATTATTCCTGAAGGCTATCGCTCGTTTGACCGAAGCGCGATCTCATATCGAGGGAGGTATCTCACAAGCATGGTCCGGACTGAAGATTTTTTGGCCTATCCCATCGCGGTGATTCGTGACGGGGAGGAAGGTTTGGAGAACTATCTGGTCGACTGGGAAAGCTGGGTTGGATACTGCGAAATTACACCGGAGGAGGCTAGGGCGCAGAGGCCGACGGAGCCATTTTTGATGCGGGTGCTTCTCCGCCCCGAAAGCTATTTCAATTATAGCTTCAGTGATGACACCAAGTGGAATGCCTACCAGATGCACTTTAGAAATAGCGACGAGGTCTTCCTAGCATACAGCGAAAAGAAGTCGGTTCCCGATGAGACGCTGAAACTGGTTCGCAAGGAAGGCATAACCTCGCCCTTTTTGGTTCGCGTCCGTTTCCCCCAGGGTGCCCGCGCTGGGAACCAGGTGGAGATTGTCGAGGTCGTTGGGTTTGGCTGGATCGCTGACACTCGTAAGGATAACAAATGATTGAGGCAACGCCTGACACTTTTGATTCGGCTGGGGATAAGGCTCTCAAGTTGAATTTGGATCGTTCGATTTACGGAACTTTTGCCGAAATCGGGGCCGGACAGGAAGTGGCGAATTGCTTCTTCCGCGCGTCGGCTACTGCCGGAACGGTTGCCAAAACCATTTCGGCATACGACATGGAGATTAGCGACGCGCTTTACGGGAAGACCCAGCGATATGTCTCCAAGGAGCGGGTGGTGGACATGGTCAACTATGAGTATGACCTCCTCGAGCAGCGCCTGAGCGGAAGTCGAGGGGACAAGTCCCGCTTCTTTGCTTTCGCCAATACGGTGCGAGCCCGCGGATACCAGGATACCGGGGAGTGTCATGGTTGGATGGCGATTCGCTATCAGATGCAGACTAAACGGACCTCGGGCATTATTCTTATTCACGTCCGGCTTCTCGATGATGAGAATGTTGATCAGATGGAGGCGCTTGGAATTCTCGGCGTCAACTTGATCCACGCGGCCTACTTCCACGCGAGGGATTTATCGGCTTTCGTGACCTCTCTTACCGAGTTTCTGGCATCCGGAAGAGTCGAGATCGACATGCTCAAATTTCTTGGGAAGCCCTTTGAGATGGTGGACAATCGGATCTGCGCTCTCGAGTTAGTGCGTCAGGGGGTGACTCCGGCAACGGTTTTTCTTCCCGACGGTGAAGTGGTGCAGGCAGCGGAGGCTTTTTATAAGACGCCGCTTCTGGTGTTGAGGGGAAGTTTTCTTCCGGTCACCAATCTCCATCTCGATATGTTGGAGCAAGCCGGAAAGGGTTTTCCTCCTGCCGAGGGAACTTCGGAAGGAGCTCTCCCGTATCGGGAGGTTTGTGAAATTTCGCTGAGCAACCTCCTTCGCGACGGCGAGGTGGATTTATTGTCCTTTTTGGATCGTGCCGATGCTCTGCAGGCTCTTGGTAAAGTGGTGATGGTTTCCAATTGCCCGGAGTTCCACCGGGTGGCGGCGACCCTTCGGAATTACACGACAGAGCCGGTCGGATTGATTCTTTCGATTGAGTTGCTCAACGAGTTGTTCAAGAAAAAGTGGTCCAAGAATCTTGCGGGAGGAATTCTCGAATCCTTTGGACGTCTCTTTAAAACAGGAGTGAACCTCCTTGTTTATCCCTGGCAGAGTCGCAAGGGCGGTGAGCTGGTGAGCGCAGAGAACTTTAAGACCGAGGAGCACCTGGTTCATCTCTATCGTCACTTCTTACTGAACGGAATGATCAAGGATATCGGCTGTGGAGATGCCGGGCTGTTAGAGATGACGGGCCGGGACATCATGGCGGCTGCCCGGAATGGGGAAGAGTGGGAGCATTGGGTGCCGGAGGAAGCCCGCTTCCTGGTCCGAAATCATTCTTAATTCACCAACATGAGCCTTATTGATAGCCCGTCGATTCTTCTGACGCTTGCCGCAGTCTATGGCCTACTTCATTTCCGGAGGGGCCTTGAATTGTGAGAGAAGGTTTCGCTGGGTTATTCCGGTTCCTCAGAGATGAGAATCACGGGTTTCCAGTCGGGGAAAGAGCTCTGTAACTTGTTTTGGTAGCTCGCCGCCAATGCTTCGTCGCCCAAGGCCCTGGCGGCAATTGAGGCTCCGGCGAGAGAGCGGGGTTGAAGGAAGGGATCATCGGGAACCATGTTGATGGTTGTTTTAAATTCCGCCAGCGCGTCTGCCATGCGCTTTTGCTGAAGGGCGACTTCGCCTTGGACCAAGTGGAGCCCTGCTAGATGGGGGCCCGGAATAGTCATCGCGAGGCCCTTTTGAGCCGAAGTGAGCGCGTCGTCAAATTGTCCCAGCCCTAATTGTGCTTCGGCGAGATCGAGATGGGCATCAGCAATCCAGATGGGTTTTTCCTCGAGGGTCAGCAGAAGTTTGACGGTGGTGAGAGCCTTTTGAAATCGGCCAGTTTTGTTTTGGGCTTTAGCGAGGGTTCGCCAGACACCGGCTTCGGTTCTCTGCGGACGCGAGGGATCAGTGGCACGTTCCAGGTAGTCGGCAGCAATCGCTGATTGACTATCGTGAAACAGTTGCACGCCCAGCCAGGAGAGCATGAGAGGTGGAATGAATTTTTCTGGAGCCACCGTAAACACCTCCTGTAGGGCAGTGTGAAGTGCCGCTTTGTCCCGCTGTGCGAAGGCTGATAAAATGAGGATATTCCCTGCAGGTTGGCTATAAAACTCCGGAGCCAGATCGCGGGCCTTTCGGATATAGCGAGCGACATCATCGTGCTGGTCCTGTTTGTAATAGCCCCAGCCGATCCAGTAGTGGGCATTTGCAACCGCTGATTCTGGGAGGTCGGGGAAGTCGGCGATGAGTCGACGGAAACGGGCAATCATGGATTCATACTTTTTCTCTTCGCGCAGGCAGCGGGCGGACCCTTGCAAGGCGAAGGCGATGAGCGCGCGGTCGGTTTCGAGCTGAAGTAATTCCTCGAAGTCACGGAGGGCCGCCGTTTTATTTCCGAGCGATGAATAGGCCTCCGCGCGTTTTGCGAGAACCGCCGGACGGCGGGGATCTTCGGGGAACTCAGAAAGGAAGCGGCCAAAGCTGACGGCAGCGCGATCGAAGTTTCCTGACTCGCTAAGGCTCCATCCACGCTTGAAGAGCATCTCGGGGCGGAACTCAGGGGCGAGATTCAGGGGGTCGATGTTTTCGAGGATAACCGCGGCCTGATCAAAGGATTCTTCAAGATACAGGCTTTCGGCTTTCAGAAAGAGGACCATATCGAGTTCACTCTCGAATCCTTTCGTTTTGCCGTGGATTTCTAGGAAAATGTCAACACGCTGCGGGAGTCCGGGGTGTTGGAGTTGGTAATCGCAAAGGAGAGATTGGAAGGAGGATAGAAAAGCGGCGCGTGAATTGGGGAGGGCTCGGTCAACACGACGATAGGCGGAGCGGGCTTGTTGATAGTCGCCGAGATTAAAAAAGGCGTTGCCACCCCGCATGGAGCGCCGGGCTTCCACTCTGCCGGTCATGCCGAAGTCACCCATTTTATAAAAATCAATGACGCGCTGGTAGTCTTTCTTCTTTGAATACAGTCCCATCAGGGCCGTCTGGGCCTTGCCCTTGTTGGTGGAGAGATGACTCCGTTGCTCCGCGGTGAGGGAAGGGTGGCTTGGAGGCATTTCCAAAACGGAAATCAGGTGCGCTTCAGCAACATCATCCCGTCCCAGTTCGGCCGAAGAAAGACCGGTGTAGAACAGGGCTTGGGAGCGGTAGGTGCCGGCGGTTTCGATATCGAGAAGGGGTTCGAAAATATTGATGGCGGTCTGAAATTTATCAGACTCGTAGTATTGATACCCCAGCATGAAGCGGGCCCAGTCACGGTAGGGGTGATTTTTCGAGTCGATAATCTTCTTGAGAGCTTCTTTGACTTCTTCGGTTCGATTGAGTTTGAGGAGGCATTCGACCTGCTTGGTGAGGGCGACGTAGCGCAGGCTGTCCTGGGTGAGGTGGGCGGCGGTAATCTCGAAGTATTTGGCGGCTTCGGCCCAATCTTCTTCGACGTAAGCAAGGTAAGCCATTTGCCGCGCCGCGCTGCCCACGTAGGGTCCACGGCGAAAGCGCTCGATTAAGGCACGGTAGGAACTACGACCCTCATCGATCTTACCGAGCGTTTGTTGGGCATGGCCAAGATGGAACCAGGCTGCCGGGGCGTTGGGATAATTCGGGTAGGTATTGAGGTGCTTGACGTAGAGCCCGATGACATAGGTCATGTAGCGGCCTTTTTCATACGGGTCGGGGTGGGCCTTGCCGGCATCATAATAGCGTTCCGCTTCCATGAACTGCCGTTGCTCGGCCTCCGTCTGGCTATAACCGGTGGACGTGAGGAAGACGGAAGTCAGCAGCGTAAAGAGGAGCCGGGAAATAGAGGGGGAATATTGGGTCACGGATAGGAGAGGTGAGGAAGGGGACGTCCCGCAGTTGTAAGTTGGCACGTTAGATCTGAAAGATCAACTCTTCCGATCGCGATGAATCCCCCTGTTTTTTGGCGAAAGTAAGCGAAATACGAAGTCTTGCTTGATGCTGGGGTGTCTACTATTCAAGCGGCATGGAACATCATGTTTACTTTTGGTTGAAGGAAGAGCGTCAAAGTGCGGGAGACATTCAAACCTTTGAAGCAGGATTGGCCGCTCTCTGTGAGTCCCCCAATATTGCCGCTTCATACTGGGCCAAGCCCGCCGCTACCACTGAGCGTCCTGTGACTGATCATTCCTGGAATTATGCCATTTCCCTGAAATTCGCGTCAATGAAGGATCATGATCGCTATCAGGAGGGGGATCCCATTCACGACGGGTTTATCGCTTCATTCAAGGACTGGTGGGCCAAGGTTCTCGTCATGGATCTCGCGTAGATTCAGCCCTCAAATAAATGAGGGTAAAGGAATTGGACCTTTACCCCCATCTGGATTATCTGCGTTTGATCGAAGCTTCAACGGCCTCAATCAAGTGACAGGTTAGCTGACTCCCAAATCCCGGCAAGACGAAAGTGTCCCAAAGGCGGGATTTTTTTTAATGGGAACGATGAAGGTGAATTATCAAGGATAGGAAAGCATTCTTGTGGGCTTTGGAGGCATCGCTTCGGATTTTCGCAAGTTCAATGTTTCATTTCCGCGATTGCTGTCAGAAAAGGGGCGGGGGGCCTTCTGAGCACCCGTTTTTAAGGGTCGTGAAACCTTGCTGGTATGGGGCTTTCATCGGCTTCTGAAATTTTTCACAAAATCAGCTTGTGAAAAATTTCACAAGCTCCTAGAACACCCCCAGCGATGGCCAATTTCTTTCCTCGTTGGACAAATTTGATGCCGCTGAAAATTGCGGTTTGTCTAGGAGCAATCGGTGCCGGTGTAGTAGCCGGCATCACATACTATGCGACACCCAAGGCTCAGCGAGTCGGCTACCAGCCAACTCAGCCGATTCACTATGATCACAACCTTCATGTGAATCAGTTGGGCATGGATTGTCGTTCTTGTCACAGCTTCGTTGAGCACTCAGGGCATGCCAACGTGCCCACTTCAAACACCTGCTGGAACTGTCACCAGCACGTCAAAAAAGGATCGCCCAAGCTGGCGGGTCTTTATGAGGCGATGGGATTCGAGGGTGACGGGATTACCGAACTCAAGGATGCCGATGGAAATCCACGCGAGGGCAAGCCCGTCGAGTGGGTCCGTGTTCACAAGTCACCTGACTACGTTTACTTCGATCACTCCGCTCACTTGAATCGCGGGATCTCCTGTCAGAGTTGCCACGGCGACGTCCACAAGATGGAGAAGGTGTATCAGGCTGAGAGTCACTCCATGGGATGGTGTCTCGACTGTCACCGCAACCCCGAGAAGCACATCCGTCCGCTCGAGGAGGTCTTCAATCTTGATTACGATCCCGTTGAATATCTCGCCGACAATGAAGTGTTGGATGAAAAAGGGGAGCGTATTTCCGATCCCGAAAAGTTCGGCAAGTTCCTGGTCGCCCACTGGGGTGTTCAACCCAAAGAGTCCTGTGCGACTTGTCACCGTTAATTTTACCTGTCTGAGATGAAACGCGTCTGGAATCCACCCATCCCGCCTCAAGAGGGGGATACTGTCACTGCTTGGCGTAGTGTCGGCGAAAAAGAAGGCTCTACGACCTTCCGCAATCACCTCGACAAGGAGTTTCCCAATGGGGACACCTTGACCGAGGAGGAGCAGAAAGTCTCCCGTCGTAATTTCACCAAGCTAATGGGCGCATCATCGGCTCTGGCTGGCCTCGGTTTGGTATCCTGCCGTCGTCCTGAGAGCTACATTGTTCCTTTCAAGCAAGCTCCTGAGTGGGTCATTCCCGGTAAGCCCTTGTTCTACGCCAGCACGCGTCCCCGTGTCGGTGGCGCGGTTCCCTTGGTTGTGACGACCTTTGAGGGCCGTCCTACCAAGCTTGAGCCCAACCCCGATCACCCGGACAGCTCCGGAACGGACGCGCTGACACAGGCTTCCGTTCTTGACCTCTACTCCCCCTCGCGTTCTCAAAAGGTTCTTAAAGACGGAAAAGTCGCGACACTCTCCGAGTTGAAGACCGGTCTTCAGAGTCTCAATCTTGAGTCAACCGCTCTCGTTTTCGGGGCGGACGATTGCCCATCCCGCAACCGTCTTGCCAAGGATCTGGCCGCCAAAGGGGCCACTCTCATTTCCTACGAACCGCTCACGGGAGAGGCTCTCGATAAGGGTCTTTCCCAGATCGTCGATTTTTCGAAGGCGACTCGCATTCTTTCGCTCGATTGTGATTTCCTCGGCATGGACCTGATCGGTAATAGCCGCGTCTTTGCGGCCGCCCGTCAGGGTGGCAATGCCAACTACGATCAAGAAGGGGATGTCGATAAGGACAAGATGAACCGCCTCTATCAGGTGGAGACTCAGTTCAGCTTGACCGGCGGATTAGCAGATCACCGCCTTCGCGTGGCACCCAGCCGCGTCGCCCTGATTGCCGAGGCCATTTATAAAGCACTCACCAAGCAAGATTCATCAGTTGCTGATGCCGAAAAGAAAGCGGCTTTCCCCGGTGCTGATAATTCTGGCGAACTTTTTGATTCCTGGATCCAGGAATGCGTTACTGATCTTGAGAATGCCGGACCCGCCGCGCTCGTTCTCGCCGGTTCACGCCAGACCAAGGAGGTGAAAGTCTTCGCCGCAGCGATCAATGCCAAGCTGAAGTCAGCTGCGATCAAAACCGTGAAGTCCGACCTCGGCCAATACGGTTCGCTTGATGATCTCGTCGCCAAGCTCGATGCTGGCTCCGTTAGGAATGTCATTTTCCTCACCCCGGCCAATCCAGTTTACGATGCCGACGGTTTTGCGAGCGCTCTTGAAAAGGCGAAAGTTTCCATCCACTGGGGACTGCGTAACGATGCCACTTCTTGGGCCTGCGATTGGCACGTTCCCGCTTCTCACTATCTCGAAAGCTGGGCGGACGCTCGCACCGAGTCCGGAATCCTCTCTCTCATTCAGCCGATGATTCTTCCGCTCTATGGCGGAATAGCCGAGCTTGAACTTCTCCATGTTCTTGGCGGGGGAGACTTCGCCCAAGGCGAGTTCTCGCCTGCGATGGGCGAAGTGAAAACCACGTTCGCCGAGCTGACCGGCAAGTCTGATGACAAGGCCTGGATGGAAGCTCTCATGAATGGCTTCTCCGAAGGAACCGCTTACGAAGCGGCTTCTCTCGAAGTTCCGGGACCTGCCTCGATCGCACTTCCTGAAGCTCCTTCGGTTGAGAAGCTTGAGGTCCTTTTTGCGACTGATGCTTCCGTTTTTGACGGACGTTTCATCGACAACGCCTGGATGCAGGAAGCTCCCGATCCCATCACCAAGCAGACTTGGGATAACTCGGCGCAAGTGTCTCCCCAGACGGCCAAAGATCTCGGAATCTACGACCGCATTATTAAGCTGGAGACCAAATTTGCCGAAGAAGCCCACACGGGTGAGAATGGGAGCCCAGGTGAGGGCGAGAACGCCCGTGCTCCCTTTGTTCTTGTGAAGGTGGGTGATCGTGAACTCGAAATTCCAGTTCTGATCGCCTTTGGCCAAGCTGACAACACCGTCGTCATTCCTCTCGGATACGGCCAGGCTGCTGATGATGGCCGCTCTGGAGCCGTTGCTTTCGATAAGAAGCAGCCCGTTGTCGGACACGTTGGCCTGAATACCGGATTCAACGGATATCAACTCCGTTCTTCCAAAACTCCTTATTCCGCCTCGGGTGCGACACTCGAGCCGACCAAGAAATATTACAAGATCGCCCTCACCCAAGAGCACAATTCCATGTATGGACGCGCGCTTGCCCGTGAAATTTCCACCAACGATCTCGAAGGGAAGGGGAGCTACCGCGACCAGCTTGCAAATGTCGCCAAGCAGGGCATGGATTCCCATGCGCCACCCAATATTTCTCTCTACAAACCCGAAGGTGGTATCTGGTCGAAAGGCCCAAAGGGTAAGGATGGTAAGTCTTTGGCTCAAAAGACCCACCTTGCTGATGAAATTCACCAGTGGGGCATGTCCATCGACCTCAACACCTGCACCGGTTGTAATGCCTGCCTCGTTGCCTGCCAGGCCGAGAACAGCATTCCCGTTGTTGGTAAGGATCAGGTCGCGATGGGTCGCGAAATGCACTGGATCAGGATGGATCGCTACTTTGCCTCCCAAGAATATACCTATAAGGGCGGCCATAAGGAGAAGGATAAGAATGGAAACAAGCTGACGAACCCGGCTTGGGTGACCCAGAATCCCGAGTCGATTCCCCAGCCTGTTGCCTGTGTGCAGTGTGAAATGGCACCCTGTGAAACCGTTTGTCCGGTCAACGCGACCGTTCATACCGAGGAGGGCCTGAATGCAATGGCCTACAACCGCTGTATCGGAACCCGTTACTGCGCGAACAACTGTCCCTACAAAGCCCGCCGCTTCAACTTCTTCGATTACAACAAGCGTAACCCACTCATCAAAGGGAACCTCTACAAAGGACCTTTCGGAGAGAAGAAAGTGGGCGATGCGCCCCATCTTCAGCGCAACCCGAACGTTTCCGTCCGCATGCGCGGCGTGATGGAAAAATGCACCTACTGTGTGCAGCGTCTCGAATCTGCCAAGATCAAACAAAAGCAACAGCAGAAGCACAACACGCTCGCTTCTGGACTCAAGTCTCCCGCCGTTGCCGTCGATCGCATCAAGGATCTCCGCGTCAAGACCGACAGCGTCAAGACCGCCTGTCAGGAAGCCTGCCCAATGAGCGCCATCTCCTTCGGGAACCTCTTGGATCTTAAATCCAAAGTCGTGGCGGCCAAAGGGAACGGATTGGACTCTATCAAGATCATCATGGGTGACGACTACGTCGAGAAAGAGGGGAGCAAGCGGAACTACGACCTGCTCAACTACATCAACACCCGTCCCCGCACGAGCTACCTAGCCCGTGTTAAGAATCCGAACGATAAGATGCCCGATGCGAAATTCCTCGGACAGGCCACCATTAACCTTCACTAATCTGAGAATTCTTTCCAGCGACTGAACCCATGTCCGAAGCGACCACACAGTCTGAGAACAACACCTCCGCGGTGAAAATCCCCGTGCTCGAGCGCGAGAAGTTGATTCTCAACAACCGTTCCTATCATTGGATCACCGAGCGAATCTGCGGCGTCGTTGAAGGCCGTCAGCCCTTCCTCTGGTGGATCCTTTTCATTCCCAGCGCCATCATTGCTCTTATCGGAGTGGTGGGTGGACTGACTTACCTGGTTTTCACCGGCGTCGGGGTCTGGGGAAACACCAACCGCGTGATGTGGGGCTGGCCCATCGTAAACTTCGTGTTCTGGATTGGTATCGGCCACGCTGGCACCCTGATTTCCGCCATTCTTTTCCTGACCCGTCAAAACTGGCGGACGTCCATTAACCGGGCGGCCGAGGCCATGACGATCTTCGCGGTGATGTGTGCCGGGATCTTCCCGGCCTTTCACGTGGGTCGAGTCTGGATGGCGTGGTTCCTCGCTCCGATTCCAAACTCCAACGCCATCTGGCAGAACTTTAAGTCACCACTTCTCTGGGACGTCTTCGCGGTTTCGACCTATTTTACGGTCTCTCTCATCTTCTGGTTCCTCGGCATGGTGCCCGATCTCGCGACCATTCGCGATCGTTGCAAGCCCGGCATCCGAAAGTTCATGTATGGCCTGTTCTCTCTCGGCTGGCGCGGTGGCAACCGGCAGTGGAGTCATTACGAGATGGCTTACCTTCTCCTCGCCGCTCTTTCCACACCACTGGTGCTCTCGGTGCACTCAGTTGTTTCGTTCGACTTCGCAACCTCGGTGGTTCCCGGATGGCACACCACCATCTTCCCGCCCTACTTCGTTGCTGGCGCGATCTTCGGCGGCTTCGCAATGGTGCTGACGATCATGATTCCGGCCCGGGCTCTCTACGGCCTGCACGACATGATCACGATGAAGCACATCGACAACATGGCCAAGATCATCCTCTTGACTGGAACGATCGTGGGCTACGCCTACTTGATGGAACTCTTCATCGCTTTCTACTCAGGAGCGAAATACGAGATTGCGGCCTTCAAATTCCGGATCGCCGGTCCTTATTGGTGGGCTTACGCCGCCATGATGAGCTGCAACGTGCTTTCGCCCCAGATCTTCTGGTTCAAGAAGATGCGCGAAAACCTTTGGGTCGTGATGGCCGTCGCGATGTGTGTGAACATCGGAATGTGGTTCGAGCGCTTCGTGATTATTGTCACCACCCTGGCCCGAATGTGGCTGCCAGGTGACTGGAAGACCTACAGCCCGAGTAGTGTCGATATCCTGACCTTTGTCGGAACGATCGGAATGTTCCTCGCCCTTTTCCTTCTCTTCCTCCGTTTCCTTCCCTGCATCAACATTGCCGAGGTGAAGTGGACGCTCAAGGAGAGTGATCCCCACGATGAGGACAAGATCGCCCATCCGGACGATGGCGTCGAACTCATCGAGGCTTACCAATACGAATTACACAAAAACCCCAAGGGTGCGGCCAAGGAAGCCGGCCTCGAGGTTGAAACCCCAAAGGCAGACAAGGCATGAGTACGAAAGTCCGCAGAGTATACGGCTACCTCGCCGAATTTAAAAACGCTTCCCAGCTCTACAAGGCTGCCGAGAAGGTGCGCGATGCCGGGTTCAAAAAGTGGGATTGTTATTCCCCCTACCCCATCCACGGTCTCGACGATGCCATGGGCGTGAAGCGCTCGATCCTTCCCTACTTCGTCTTTTGCGGGGGAGTGGCAGGCTTCGTCACCGCGTTCGCTCTTGCTTACACGACGCAGGTCGGGATCTATCCGACCATTGTGCAAGGTAAGCCTTCCAACATCTTCACCACCGCGGCCTTCTTCCCGGTGATGTTCGAGCTCACCATTCTTTTCGCCGGCTTCACGGTCCTCTTTGGCCTTCTGGGCCTGATCGGACTGCCACGCTGGAACCATCCCATCTTCGCGAGCAAGCAATTCTCGCGGGTCACCGATGACAAATTCTTCATCGCGATCGAAGCCCGTGACGCCAAGTTTTCCGCTGAGGGAACCAAAACGCTTCTCGACGAAATCGGCGGTGCCAACATTGAACTCGTGGAGGACGACTCCGAGTAAACCATGAAATACTTCTTCCTATCTCTGCTCGCACTGGCTCTCCTCGTTGTCGGGGTGTTCGGATTCCGTGGCGACAAATTCTCCCAAGCTCCTATCGAGGTTTTCCCCGACATGGATCATCAGGACAAGGTGATGGAGCAAACTACTTCCGGTTTCTTCGCTGATGGCTTGGGATCACGTCGTCCTGTCCAAGGCACCGTTCCCAAGCATGCCGATAGCGGGGTCTTTCCCATCGAATTCGGCATCGGCCGTTTCGGCTACGCCTACGACGGCAAATTGGGGGACAAGTATGGCAATGGCATGCCGGGAATGCTCAAGCTCGAGGTCGAGGCTGATTCGGTAGCACTGATGGGGCGCGGCAAGGACATGTTCGGTGTTCACTGCGCGATCTGTCACGGCTCGGCTGGCGATGGCAAAGGGGTGGTTGCACGTCATCTCTCCGACGCCGGTGTCGCCGTGGCCAATCTCCACAGCTTTCCGCAAGAGTCTCATCCTGATGGATACATCTATCAGGTCATTTCCAAAGGCAAGGGCCTGATGGGTGGCTACGAACACAATCTCCCCGTGCGGGACCGGTGGGCCATCGTGGCCTACCTGCGCGCACTCCAGGCATCTGCCAAATAATTTTCATCGACTGATTACGACATGGCACACCAAGTGACATCCAAAGACATCCCAACCAACGGGGAACATCTGGAGAAAAGCAAAATCGCGAAGCTCCAGGCGATCACCGGCATCATTGCTGCCGTTGGATTGATGGGGAGTATTCTCTTTTTCGCGGTTGGAAACGGCACCGCGCATGGCTCCTACGCCTTCTCCTGGCTCTTCGCCCTCTTCTTTGTGATTACGATCACCTTCGGCGGTTGCTTTTGGACCTTCCTTCACAACCTCTCCAACTCAGGGTGGGGGACCTCGGTCCGTCGCATGATGGAGAATTTGGGCTTCGTTTTTCCCTTCCTCGTCGTTTTTGCGATTCCCTTCCTTTTCCCCGGCGTTCAAAAGTATCTCTGGGAATGGATGCCGTCTTTTAAAGCTGCAGTCTCCGCTCATCCAGAACTCAGTTCAAGCGACGCGCTGCTTCACAGCCCGAACGTCCACGATCACCTTCTCGCTGCAAAAACCTTCTACCTGAATCCAGTCTTCTGGTATTGTCGCTTCGTTGGCTTCTTCGTTCTCCTCGGATTCTTCATCTGGCTCGTGCGTAAGTTCTCGATCGCCCAGGACACCGATCCCAATCCCGGCACCAAGAATCTCTTCGCGGCCCGCAAGCACTCTTCCTGGTCCATGATCGTTTTTGCGGTCTCGATGACCTTCCTCGCTCTCGACTGGGTGATGGCCCTCGATTACTCATGGTTCTCCACGATGTGGGGCGTCTATGTCTTCGCCGGTTCCGCGCTCTCTTCGATGGCGGTGCTCATCCTGACCGGGCTCCTTCTTCAAAAGGCGGGCTACCTCAACAAGGTCGTCACTCAGGAGCACTACCATATCATGGGTAAGCTCTGCTTCGCCTTCACCGTCTTCTGGGCTTACGTTTCCTTCTCGCAGTTCTTCCTGATCTGGTATGCCAACATCACCGAGGAGACCCGCTACTTCCTTCTTCGGAACACCGAGAACTGGAACCTCGTCAGTCTCTTCCTAGTCTTCTTCCACTTTGCCCTTCCTTTCCTCGCCCTCCTTCGTTCGGACGTGAAGAAGAGTCCGAAGTTCATGATGATTCTCTGCACCTACATTCTCTTCATCCACGCCATCGACGTTTATCACATGATCATTCCCGAGCGCGGACCCTCGGTTGGCCTTGTCGTTGATCACGCCCCGCAGCTCTGGATCGCCGGATCATGGGTTGGTGACATTCTCGCCCTCGTGATCGCAGTTTCTGGTTTCCTCTTCTTCTATCTCCGCAACCTAACCTCGGCTGCTCTCTATCCTCACCGCGATCCTCGTATCCTCGAGTCCGCCAACCTTCACAACTAAAGTCATGGACCACACCCGCGACAATCCTCTCAAGCGATTCAACGCCTTCTGGGTCGCTATCCTGCTCGTGACGACCTTTGGAATTGGTTGTGTCATTCTGCGACCGCTCACCCACGGGAAGGTCGATACGGCCTACGAGACTGCTTCGGCAGCAAGGCTGGCTATTAAGAATGAGGTTCTTAAAGCCGAGGCCGAGACTCTCAATGTCGAGGCTTTAAAAAAGCAAATGGCCTCCTTGGCCAAGACTTTGAACAGCGGTGAACCGACTCAAGGAGTTATGCCGGTCGCCGCCGCTGCACCTGCTCCGGTAGAAGAGCCCCCCGTCGAAGAAGCTCCTGCGGAGACGACTCCCGATCCCACCAACTAATTTTTTCTCATGTCCGAGACCAATCCTACAACTGACATAAACGACATCGAATTGCGTTCGTCGATCGATCGATCGCTTCGTCACCCGGTGATGTTCTTCTTCACCAGCGGTGCCTTATGGCTTGCGGTGGCCATCGTTTTCGGACTGATCGCTTCGGCCAAAAAACATGCTCCACAGTTTCTCGACTGCTGTTCGTGGTTTGAGGCCGGTAAAATCGATGCCGCCCACATGAGCGCCTTGATCTACGGCTGGGGATGTTCCGCCGCCTTTGGAATCATCATCTGGCTCATGTCCCGTCTCTCGCGCAAGGAGTGCACCTCTGCCGGGATCATTCTGGTTGCCGGGCATATTTGGCACTTTGCGGTTCTGGCAGGAATTCTCTGTATCCTGACGGGAAATGGCTCCGGAATTGCATTGATGGAGTTTCCGAGCTTCGTTTGGCCTGTTCTCTTGTTTGCCTATGTCCTCATCACGATTTGGTCACTTGTGCAGTTCCAGGTTCGTGACGCCGGCCACGTCTACGTCAGCCAGTGGTATCTTCTCGCTGGACTCCTCTGGTTCCCTTGGATGATGGTTACGGCTTACTTGTTTGTGTTCACCTTCGACGGAAATCCGCTCATGGCTGCTGGCATCGCGGCATGGTTTAAGAATGGACTTTTTCTTCTCTTCTTCCTGCCCACCGCTCTTGCCAGTGCTTACTACCTCGCGCCTAAGGTGACCGGTCGTCCGGTTTACAGTTACAACCTGGCACTCTTCGGCTTCTGGTCTCTCGCCTTCCTCGGCCCTTGGGCAGGAATGGAACGGCTCATGGGAGCTCCTATTCCCCAGTTCCTTCCCTATGTCGGAGCGGCAGCGATGGTCCTCATTCTTGTCCCCGCCCTTGCAGTGGGGGTGAACATTCTGAAGACGATTGTTGGGCATAGTGATGTCGTTGAGCAAAGCCCGTCACTTCGTTTCACCGTTTCCGGGATTGTTCTCTTCATGGTCTTCGGCGTTCTCTCTTTCGCCCTTCATACGGTCACCTCAATGAAGATGACCCAGTTCAGTTACACCGGATACGGTCTCGATATTCTTGCGATCTACGGAGTGTTCTCCCTCTGTGCTTTCGGGGCGATCTACTTTATTGTTCCCAGAATTACCCGTCGCGAATGGCTTTCCCGTCGTTTCATCAATTGGCACTTCTTCCTCTCTGTCCATGGCGTGGCTTCCATCGTGATCTGCGCCATTGTGGGTGGCGTGATTCAGGGGCAGGGGATTGAGGATCTCACCCAGCCATTCGGCACCATGGCCGAGCGCGCAAGCAGTTACGGATGGGGTGTCACCTTGGGTTGGGGCTTGATCCTGATCGCCAACTTCTTTTTCTGCCTTCATCTTCTCTTGATGTGGGCCCGCCTCGGACGTCGTTCCTCACATCCTACCCTTCTTCAGAAGCATCACTCTGAGAACCCGCACGGTCCCGAAGGTGAGATCGACAACATCGGATCCGCCACGGCCTAACCCGTTCCCGTTTGCACTGACATGACTTTTAAAGCTTTTATTTTTGGAATGCTCGCCAGCTTCGGCCTGCCATGGCTCTTTGTGGTCGTTCTCCCGTTTGCCAAGATGCGTGCTCTTGAGCCCATAAAATTTGAAGAGGGTGCTGAGGCATCCGGCGTCTATCTGCTGAAGCGCGATGGACGGATTCGGGAAGGCTCCAAAATTTATGGTCAAGAGGGATGCTACCAGTGTCATACCCAGTTGATTCGTCCAACCTACGCCGGATGGGATGTCCACCGGGATGAATGGGCCGGACTTCGTGTTTCCGCTGACACTCCTGAAGATACCCGCCGCGAGACATTGGCGACAGACTTTGAAGGCGAGAAAATCGCCCACGTTGGAATTGCACGACTGGGACCGGATCTCTCAAACTTTGGACGCCGTATCGGTTTCTATCTGAAGAAAGGGAAATATTCTCCTGAGGAGTGGGTCCTTCTCCATCTTTACAATCCACGCGGTCTCCCCAATTACTTGGATGATCAGCGGGTGCCTGAAAAATCAACCTGCCCTTCGAAATTGGGACTGTTCGACGAAGTTTCTGTCTTTCAGGCCGGGGACGATGCCTTGCCACTGGCAACTCCAGAGGGTCTCGTCGTTGTTCCCAATGACCGGGCCCGTGCTCTTGCCAGCTATCTCCTTTCTCTCAAGAAAGACACACTGGACCAGCCCCTTCCCAAGGAACTCAATTACAACCCCGAGGCTCCAAAAGGAGAATAAGTCATGTCTGATCAAACTTCATCAAGCGAGATGCGTCCTGATCTCAGCGAGAGCATCAACGTTGCCGCAGCCCACCAAACGATTGAGGAAGCGATTCCTGCCGTCGGTCGTGAAAAACGCCTTCTCGAAAATGGCATGGAGCCCGTCTCCCTCTGGCTCATCCTTGCTTCTGCGATCGTCGTCCTCGTCGGAGGTGCGGTCATGGGTCAAGGTGGTGCCTTCTTCGCCTACAAGGAGGTCATGAAGGAGGGCTACATGCGGACACCATCTTACGTCCCCATGGACGATGTCCTGCTTCCCGGACCTGCGCTTGAGCTCTACCGCAAGGAGGGGATCAAGCAATATGGCGCCAAGTGTAGTGGTTGCCACCAGTCTAGTGGTGCCGGTCAGCCCGGCAATGGCATTCCGCCACTCGCAGGTTCCGAGTGGGTCAATGGCAACACTGAGATGCTTGCCCTCATTGTTTATCACGGTCTCAAAGGACCCATCACGGTGGCAGGAGCTTCTTATAACAGCAACATGCCGGCGATGGGTGAAGGTCTGGGTAAGAAGGAGTTTGCCACGCTTCTCACCTACATTCGCTCCGAGTGGGGGAACAATGGTTCTCTTGTGACTCTGGAAATGGCCGAAAGCGCTCTTGAAATTGCAAAAGCACGCGGCTCCGACCAGGGCACCGTCGAAGAGCTTAAGAAAAATCATGACAAGATGCTTGAAGGTGCAACTCTTGCATTAGACACCCTTGTCGACCCCATCACTCTCGAGCCCGAAGAGGCTCCCGCCGAGTAATCTCCAACCTCTGATCATCTACCGACACCATGAGTGCAGACTCCCACGATCACCACGACGATCACCATCACGTCCTTCCTTTCTGGAAGAAGTATCTCTTCTCAACTGATCACAAGACGATCGGAATCCAGTATGGCCTCTCTGCGGGTGCTTTCCTGCTTTTCGGCTTCTTCCTGATGATCGTGATGCGTTGGAGCATCGCCTATCCCCATGAGCCGCTTCCCGGCTATCTGAGCTGGATCTTTACCGATGGCTGGAAAGCCCGTTGGTTGGACGACGGCAAAGTGACAGGGGAGACCTATAACATGTTCGGTGCGATGCACGGAACGATTATGGTGTTCCTCGGTGTTGTCCCTCTTGGTTTTGCGGCTTTCGGGAACTACGTGACACCCCTTCAGATTGGTGCTCCCGACATGGCCTTTCCGAAACTGAACATGGCCAGTTATTGGGCCTACCTCGCCGGTGGCCTTATCATGTGCATGAGCTTCTTCATGGAGTCCGGGGCCGCGAAGTCAGGGTGGACAAATTACTCACCGCTGGCGGGATACGCCGACCGACAAATCGTAAACCAGTTCTTGGCGGGCCAGACGCAGTGGCTGATCGGCCTAGTTTTACTCATTACCTCATCCTTGCTCGGTTCGGTAAACTTCATTACCACCATCATTCAGCTTCGTGCCAAGGGTCTCACTTGGATGCGTCTTCCGTTCTTTGTGTGGGCCATGCTCGTCACGGCCTTCCTTCTTCTTCTCGCCTTCCCACCCCTCGAGGCTGCTGGCATCATGCAACTGATGGACCGCGTTACTGGATCCAGCTTCTTCATGCCTTCCGGTCTCTACTCGAAGTCCGATGGTATCCTCGATCTTTCCGGATCCGGAAGCCCGCTTCTCTTCCAGCACCTCTTCTGGTTCCTGGGTCACCCCGAGGTGTATGTTCTTCTCCTTCCGGCGCTTGCCTGTGTCGCTGAGATTATTCCTTGTAACACCCGCAAGCCACTGTGGGGCTACAAGCCCATGGTTTGGGCCGTGATCGCTCTCGGTTTCCTTTCCTTCATCGTGTGGGCCCACCACATGTATCTCACCGGAATGGGACCCGTGATCTCCACCTTCTTCCAGACAACGACAGTCTTGATTTCCGTCCCCTCGGTGATTCTTCTGACCTCGATGATTATCTCCCTGTGGGGTGGTTCGATCCGTTTCACGATGCCTATGATCTGGGCCGCCGCCTTCCTTCCGATGTTCGGAATCGGTGGTCTCACTGGTCTTCCGCTGGCTTTCAACCTCGCTGACCTTCACCTCCACGATACCTACTACGTGATCGGCCACTTCCACTACGTGGTGGCTCCGGGAATTCTCTTTGGCCTCTTCGCCGGGGTCTATCACTGGTATCCCAAGATGACGGGCCGCTTCATGGACAACACCCTGGGGCACCTTCACTTCTGGCCGTCCCTAGTGGCGATGAACTTCCTTTTCTTCCCCATGCTCACGCAGGGCATGGCCGGTTTCCACCGTCGTTGGTACAACGGCGGCGAAGGATATATCGAGAAAGCCGAGGGCGGAATCAACGTCTTTGGCCAGACCGTCGCTGAGAACATTCACCTCAACGAGGTCATGACAGTAGCCGCGCTGGCTCTGGCAATCTTCCAGCTCCCGTTCCTCATCAACATGGTTGTCAGTTACTTTTGGGGTAAAAAAGTCACCAGTGACAACCCATGGGATGCCACCACTCTCGAGTGGGCCACTCCCACTCCTCCGGGACATGGCAACTTCACCTTCGATCCAGCCGTCTACCGCGGTCCCTACGAATATAGCCGTCCCGACCACGATAAGGATTTCTTCCCCCAGTGGGAGGAGCCTAAGCGCAACACGCCGGTCGAAGAACCGGCCCAAGAAATCAAAGCCGAAGAAGGCAACAAGCACTAATTTTCCAACGCTCTCCCAGCCTCACTTTTTTTGATCCATGGAAATCCCATTTGTCGTTAACGCCCGCAAGGACACCGGTCTCTTCAACTCGAAGGTCGGTATCTGGCTCTTCCTTGCCTCCGAGGTGACCCTCTTCGGAGGGCTCTTCTCGGGCTATCTGTTCCTCCGTCTCTACGCCGACTACCCGTGGCCCGAGCGTGCTCTGCCCGTTCTTCCCGGACTCATTAACACCTTCGTGCTGATTGGATCTTCCGTGACGGTAGTCTTCGCTTGGGCCGCTCTCAAAATGAGAGAGTGGAGAAAGTTCCAAGTCTACATGGCGATCACGCTTCTCTGCGCCTTGATCTTCATGGTCCTCAAGGGGATCGAGTATAACGCCAAGTTCAGTCACCAGGCGGTCCGCATCAGCGGGGGAAGTCCGGTTGAAGACTACGGCATCCTCGAGGGACACGTCCACTATGTGAAGCTTGACGGCGATAAGCTCCAAGATGTTCCCTCTGAAAACAAGAAGGATGAGGGCGTATTCCCTGCCAACCGTCTGATCTTCAAAGCAACGGATCTCACCTTCGCTCTCAAGCGTCCAGCTCATGAGGCTTATGTCGATATGATCCTCGAGCAGGCCCCCAAGGGGACTTCAATCATTCTCGTCGAAGACTACGTGGTTGGTGGTAAGATGATCGCTACGGAGGGAACAGTTCTTTCGATTGATCTTCTCTCCGACCTTGAGGAGGCCTTCCTCGATGCCCGGTCTCACGATTCTAAAATCCGCACCCAGTTTGAGAAGGCCTCATGGGCTTGGATTCGCGGCGAGCAAGGGGTGACTGATCAGGCAACTTACATTGTCGAAACCGATCTTTGGAAGGCCCGCCGCGCCGAGGATGTGAAGGCATTTTCCCCGCTCATGCTGAGCGCTCCTGCGGAGGTCGCCTTTAAAGTTGATCCTCCTTTCAATCTCGTTCTCGATCCCGATGACACTCCTCCGGGTTTGCGTTCTAACGCGCAGGTTCGTCTTCGTGATGATACTGTCGTTAAAGGGACGATGCTCGATAGCCCCATCATCATGGCTGTCGACGCCATTGATTTCCGCCACACCGCACAGCGCGCTGAAAAGGAGGAGATTGACCCCATGGAGGCAATCAAGACCAGCTGGATTCTGACTCATGAAGCTGCGCCCCATGGTGATGGGCATGCTGAAGAGGGTCACGACAAAGGCGACCATCGCAACGAACTCAAAAAGGCCTGGGATTGTCACATGGCTTGGTTGAAGTATGAGACCGAACGTCTCGATAAGAAGAGTGATAGAAAAGGTCTCGTGGGAGATGCTCGCTTTGTTCCCACCACCAACGACAAATATCGTGTCAACTGGGATCAAATGCTGGCCTACAAGGCGCTCAAGTACGACGCAGAGGCCGTTTACAATGCCGCCAAGGCTGATGACGGCTCACTCTACCGCACCCACCTTTTTGATCTCAGCGGATTTGCTGGAGCCAATCACAGTAAGCATCACTTCCCCCACGTTGAAATTCCACGTGACAAGGTTGGATTTGAGTCCACCTTTACCCCGAAATGGAGCACCTACTACGCGATTTACTTCACCATTACCGGCCTGCACGGCCTGCACGTGATTGGGGGAGCCTTGGTTCTGGGCTACTACCTCTTCTTCGGTCGCAAGATGTATGAATCCAACCCTGAATGGCTCGCTAACCGGGTCGAGATTGGTGGTCTCTTCTGGCACTTTGTTGACCTTGTTTGGATCTTCCTCTTCCCGATCCTTTACTTGATGTAATCCCTCACTCCTGATTTTGATCCTTTAAAACTCTCTTTCCCATGGCTGATTCTATCGAAGAAATTAAGAAGAAAAAGAAGCTCTACATGTTCATCGGGTCCCTGTTGTTCATCTTTACGGGTATCACTGTTGCTGTCGCTTCGGTGGAGTGGCTCGATTTTGGTAAGCACGGATTCGACAAGGCCGACGCGATCATTGGCCTGTCTATTGCGGCGTTCAAGGCCTCACTCGTGATGCTCATCTTTATGCACCTGAATCATGAAAAAGGACTCATCTACTTTTTCTATGGTCTCGGCCTCGTGATGGCCTTCTTCTGTATGTTTCTCATCGGTTGGACCAAGAGCGATCCCATTCGTTACGGCAATTGGGAACATGCCGATGGCTTCTACAACCCCGAAAAGCCGGCAACCAAGCCTGAGCATTAACCTTTCATTGCCATGTCCATCAAAGGCTTTCATCTCATCTTCATCTCAATCGCCGCCCTCTTTTGTGCGGGCTTTGGGGTCTGGGCGATTTTCTACGATCAACAGGATTCGGGGATGGCGACCAAAATCGCAGGGATCTTAACCTTGATTGCTTCCGTTGCTCTCGTTTTCTACGGGATCTATTTCCGCCGTAAGTCCAAGAACATTATTGTTTAACTCCTCAGTCTCATGATCACTTCTTCAGTTCTCGCTTGTGCAACTTGTGCCGATGCTTTCAAACACGGTGGCCAAGATGCCGCCGGTTGGTCGATCGCCGTCATGCTCATGGTGATTATCCCTCTCGTTTCCGGTGTTCTCTGGACGATGATTCGCATCGCAAAGCGCGAGAACGCCGCTCTTGATCCCCGTTACTGTGACGATTACGTCGCCCCTGCTTTCCATTCCTAATTTTCCCACACCATGTTTACTGCACTCAACTGGTCCAAATGGCTCGGAATCCCCGAGAACTACTCTGATCACGGTGGTAATGTTGACCACTTGATCGACATTGTTCACTGGTTCATGTTCGCCCTCTTTTTGGGCTGGACCCTTTTCTTCCTCTTCTGTCTGTGGAAATTCCGCGCCAGTAAAAACCCCAAGGCCAGCTACTATGGTGTCACCAACCACGTTTCCAGTCACCTCGAGATCGGGGTTGTGATTATCGAGGCCGTGCTTCTTCTTGGATTTGCCTTCCCTCTCTGGTGGGAACGCACTGACCAGTTCGAGGAGGTTCAGAAGACCGATCCAGTCCGCGTCCGCGTGGTGGCTTACCAGTTCGCCTTCAACTACCATTATCCTGGGAGCGACGGGAAATTTGGTCGCATCGATCGGACCCTCGTGAGCACCGTGGGGGATCCTTGTATCGACCCTGATGACCCGAATGGTCACGATGATTTTATTTCCAGCATTCTCAAGCTCCCAGTGAATCGGAATGCCATCCTCCAGATTACTTCCACGGATGTGATCCACAACTACTCCATTATTCCGATGCGCATCCAGCAGGACGCCATTCCAGGTAAGGACATTCCAATGTGGTTCAAGCCTATCAAGACACTCGAAACCAACGTGGTTTGTGGCCAACTATGTGGCGAAGGACACGGAAACATGAAGGGCGTGATGGAGGTTGTGGCCAAGAAGGCTTTCGTGTCCTGGGCCGCCGAGCAGAGTCAGGCGGCTCTTGAAAAGCACAACGAGGCGGCCAAGGCGAAGGGTTTGGCTCAAAACTAGATCTTGCTCTTCGGTCTTCTTCAAAATTTCAACGGCTTTGGGCAACCAAAGCCCTTTTTTTGTGGGCTGACCAATCTTCCCGTTCTACATTCTGCACCTCGCCCGCAATGACACCGCTCTTCCGAAAGATTCTGGGAATGAATTGGGTGCTCGTCCTCACCATGTACGGGCTCCTGTTTTTTGGGGTCTATGCCATTGAGAGTGCCGCCCGGCACCTTTCTGCCCCGGATGGGATGACCGGTGGCGAATTCTACGCGGGGCGTCACAAGATGTGGATTGCGATCGGAACGGTGGTCTATTTTCTCTCTGCCCTCGTGGACTATCGATGGGTTCGCTGGCTGGGGCTCCCCATGTATCTCGTTGGGCTTGCTCTGACCTTCAAGGCGATGGGCGTCGATGATGAAGTCCACCGCCTCAAGTTTGGTTCTTTCAGTTTCCAGCCGGCGCAGTTGGCGATCGCGGCAGGAATCATCGCGATCGCGACCCTAGCTCAGGAATTGCCGAAGATTCATCGGTTCTTTGCGGAGCCGTCTTTTAGGGTGTTGCTCATTGGGGCCTTGTCCGGAGTGCCTTTTTTGATGGTAGTAAAACTGGGTGATATGGGGTCGGCTCTTGTATGGGTGCCAGTGGCATTGGTGGCCCTGTTCGTCAGCGGAATACCCTGGCGATATTTAACCTTTCTATCTTTAATGGCGATTGGGTTCTCCGCGATTGCGTATTTTGCCATTTTGCCGAGAGCCTCACCTCGTGGAACCGAGAGGATTGAGACATATTTGCAATCGGTAAACACCGGAATTGTTGAGTATTCAGATCAAACTCATGGTGCCTATTGGGCCTCGACTGCGGTAGGAAAAGCTGGATGGAAGGGGATTGGTTGGCACGGAACCGAAGAGCGGGGGTCGATTCACGCGAAGGGATACATCCCGAAGACGACCGCACACAATGACTACATTTTTGCGGTGATTGCCGAAGAGCAGGGATTTCGTGGAGCTCTTCTTCTGATCACAGCCTTTGCCTTGTTACTCATTCAGTGTCTTTTTATCGCATTTTACAGCCGGGATCTTGCCGGACGGATTATTGTCGGTGGTGTTGTCGGGCTCTTCTTTGCCCACCTGTTCGAGAGCATTGGAATGTGTGTCCTGCTGACCCCCATCACCGGGATCCCTCTCCCTCTCGTGAGCTATTCGGGAACCTTCGTGGTGATTTGCATGTTCCTCTTGGGCCTCGTGCAGAGTGTCTGGGTGCACCGGAGCAAGTATCGCGAAGTCCAAGTTTAGACCCAGACTTGTCCGATTTGCAGACACGAAAAAGCCCGCCGGGTTGGCGGGCTTGGAAATTCCTAAAAGGGGATATCGTCATCAGTGGGCTCCGACTCACTATCGAAGGAGGTGTCAAAAGAACTGGGCGAAGGATCGTCGGGTGCTGCTTGGCTACTGCTAGTTCCACCGTGATTTCCATCGCTGCTACTTCCACCGCTGCCGCCTTCGATTTTCCAGGCATTGAGATTCACGTAGTATCGACCGTTGTATTCGTTTCCCCGGACATCAAAGGTGACTTTGACTTCGTCGCCGACGGAAAGGGGATTGAGGAGGTCGATTTTATCGCGGACGGTTTCAAATTTCACCATCTGGGGATATTTGCCGTCCGGGACTTCGATCACGAATTCACGTTTGGCGAATCCACTGGCGAAGGTTTGAGTGTCTTCTAGGACTTTGAGGGTTCCGGTAAGTTCGAAAGAGTTGGCCATGATTCAGTATTTTAAAGGGTGTTTAGCGGAAGTGACGGCGAATTTCAAAGTTCGCTTGTTCCCAGACGAGGACGGAGTGGGGAAATTCCTTTTCGTATTCTGGGAAGAAGGTGTCTCCTTCGTGTGATTGCGGGATGTGAGTGATAATGATGTCGTTGAGAATCGGGAGGAAGAATTTGTAAATTTCAGCGCCGCCGATGATGAAGATCTGTTGATGGATCAGGGGGAATTCGTTGAGTTCCTTGGGGTGATGGATGGATTCTACTCCGTCGTGATGCCAGGCTGGATCGTGAGTCAGGACAAAATTTTGCCTGTTTGGGAGAGGTTTGCCGATGGATTCGAAGGTCTTCCGACCCATGACAATAGGATGTCCGATGGTCTGTTTTTTGAAAAATTTGAGATCATCGGGAAGGTGCCAGGGCAGGTTCCCGCCTTTTCCGATGACTCTCTCAGGGGTCAGGGCAACGATTGCGGTGAGTTTCATACGGCGACAGCGGCTTTAATGTGAGGATGAGCCTCGTAATCGACCAGCTCAAAGTCGTCGAAGGTAAAGGAATCGATGTCTGTGACCTCCGGGTTCAGTTTCAGGGTCGGGAGGGGAAGGGGGGCGCGGGAAAGTTGCTCGCGGGCTTGGTCGAGATGATTCGAATAAAGATGAAGGTCGCCAAAGCTGTGAACGAAATCCCGGGCTTCGTATCCGCAGACCTGGGCGACCATCATGGTGAGAAGGGCATACGAAGCGATGTTGAAAGGGACGCCGAGGAAGAGGTCGGCACTCCGTTGATAGAGCTGGCAGCTCAGGCCCGGCCGCTCGGACCCGGGGTCGTGAACGTAGAATTGAAAGAGGAGGTGGCAGGGCGGGAGGGCCATTTCCTCGATTTTCCCAACATTCCAGGCCGAGACGAGATGACGTCTGGAGGTTGGGTTGGTTTTGAGTCCTGCGATTAAGTTGGCGATTTGGTCCACCGAGGAACCATCTTCTTTCGGCCACGAACGCCATTGTTGACCGTAGACGGGCCCGAGATTGCCATCGAGATCAGCCCAGTCATCCCAGATGCGGACCTTGTTTTCCTTGAGGTAGGCAATATTGGTTTCTCCCTTGAGAAACCAAAGGAGCTCGTGGATGATGGACCGTAAGTGGAGCTTCTTGGTGGTGAGGCAGGGGAAGCCTTTTCGCAAGTCATAGCGGGCCTGACGCCCGAAAACGCTCAGGGTGCCGGTGCCGGTGCGATCACCCCGTTCTTCGCCGTTTTCGAGAACGTCGGTGAGAAGATCAAGGTAGGTCTGCATGGGGAAACGATGGAATATCCGTGCAGGCGGGCCAATCAGAAACACCGGATTTTTAATCGTGAGAGGAGGGCCGCTGGCGATGTTCCTTTTTTTGACCGTGTTGGCGCTTCTTTTCGACGTTCCGGGCCCGGGCCCGCAGCGAGGGACGGCGTTTTTGCCGGCGGACTTTCTCGCTGGCTTGCTTGCGGGCCGATTTCTTGGCCTGCAGGATCTCTTCCAAGCGGTCGCACAGCTCTTCGCGTGCGAGGACGCGATTCATTTCCCGGGATCTCACCCGTTGCACTTTGACCTCCTGATGGGTGGGAGGGTGTTGAAGAAAGACACAGGACGAGGTCTTGTTGACCTTTTGTCCGCCGCTGCCAGTGCCCCGGATGAACTTTTCGACGAGATCATCCTCGAAAACTCCGAGGGAGTTCATCCGCCTCTCGAGAGCCGCTTTTTTATCGGGCGAGAGCATCGAGATATCCTTTCACAGCTTTGGTGATTTCTCCGGCAACGTCGGCCCGTGGAGTCGCAAAAGGTGGGACAAACCACGGGTAGGACCCGATGACATCAGTGATCACCGCGATTTCGCCATCACACGTTTTTTCACCACAGCCGATTCCAATCGTCGGGATCTTAAGGCTGTCTGTGATTATCCGGGCCGCTTTCGGGAGGACGCTTTCGAGAACGATGGCGAAGGCCCCGGCATCTTGCAGGGCCAAAGCCCCTTCAAGGAGGGCTTCCATCTCTTCCTCGGTTCGCCCCTTTTTTTTGTAGCCCCCTTCTTCGTTGACTCGTTGGGGAAGCATCCCGAGGTGCCCCATCACAGGAATGCCGGTTTCGATGATGGCCCGGACTTTCGGGGCTTGCCGGACTCCACCCTCAAGTTTGACGGACTGGGCACCGGATTGGACCAATCTCTGCGCATTGTTGATGGCTTGGGCAGCGGTGTCATAAGTATGAATGGGGAGATCTCCCACAATGAGGGCATTCTTTGTGCCCCGCGCCACCGCTTCAATATGGTGGCGCATGTGATCGAGCGTGACATGCGTGGTGTCGGGATAGCCGAGCACGACCATGCCGAGGGAATCGCCGACGAGAAGGATGTCGACACCCGCCTCATCCAAAAGCCGTGCTGTTGAATAATCGTAGGCCGTGAGCGCTGAAACTGGAGATTGCCCTTTTTTAGCGGTGATCTTGCTGGCTTTCTGAATCAGAGGCATGGCGGAACTCTACCACACAGTTTGGATGATGTTAGGCTCAGGTTCATCCGAATCGAGTTTCCGTAAATGTTCGCCCACCGTGGTCTCGTCGCCAGGAAGGACGAGATTGGGTCGAATATCCGTTAAGGGCCTCAGAACAAAGCGCCGATCAGTCAAACGGGGATGAGGAAGAATCAGGAAATCATCGTTCACAATGAGGTCGTCAAAGTAGAGGATATCGAGGTCAATGATCCGCGGGGAATTTTGCTCAGGCGCGGGAGTGCGACCCAGTCGCCATTCGATTCCCTGGGTTGCTTTGAGGAGATCCTGGGGCTTGCCAATGTAGTCGATCTCCACGACGGCGTTGTAGAAGTCGGGTGAATCAGGCGGGCAATTGACGGGCTCGGATTGGTAGACTGAAGATTGCAGGAAGTTGGTGCCCGGAGGCATCAGCTTGACCAGCAGATCGCGCGCCTCGCGGAGATTCGCGAGGCGATTGCCGAGATTCGTTCCGAGGGAAATACCGGTCCTGTGGGCCATAGATGAGATTACTTAAGGCCGAGGACATCCTGCATGTCGAAGAGCCCGGCTTTTTGGTTTTCCAACCAGAGGGCAGCACGAACCGCGCCAGACGCAAAAGTCATTCGGGAAGAGGCCTTATGCGTGAGTTCGAAGCGCTCTCCTTCGGCCGCAAACATCACGGTATGGTCGCCCACCACGTCACCACCGCGCAGGGTATGCATCCCGATCTCGCGGGAAGGGCGGGGGCCGACATTTCCAAAACGTCCGTGCACGATGTCGTCCTCGTAGGACGTCTGGGTCTCTTCGTTGAGGATTTCCAGAAGGGTGCGGGCGGTTCCGGAAGGAGCATCGACCTTGTGGCGATGATGCATTTCGGTGACCTCGATGTCGTAGGCCTCGTTGCCCAGGATGGCGGCGGCCTTGCGGGTGAGGTGGAAGAGGAGATTGACGCCGGTTGAGAAGTTGGAGGCGTGCACGATCGCGATGTGGGCCGAGGCGGCTTTGATCGCTTCGCGCTGAGCTTCGGAATGACCGGTGGTTCCGATAACGAGGCGGGCCTTAGCCGCCACGGCCTTTTCGAGGAGTTCGTTGGTCAGTTGGGGGAGAGTAAAGTCGATGACGACATCGGCCCCGGCGAGAGCCTTGGCGAGATCTTCCCCCGAATCGTGGGTGGCGTGAACGGTGGCATGGGCTTCCGCTTCAATGGCTGCGAGGACGGCCTGGCCCATGCGGCCGGAGCGTCCGGTGACAGTAATGTTCATGAACGGGAAGATTTGTCAGGAAAGTGACTTTGTCTAGCAGCTTCCTTGTCGGGTGTGCTTGACAGATTCTTCAGATCGAGAAAGACTCCGCCGCTTTCACGAGAAGCAGCCGGCGTGGCGGAATTGGTAGACGCGCGCGATTCAAAATCGCGTTTCTTCGGAAGTATGGGTTCGATTCCCATCGCCGGTATTCTCTCGTAAACCCCTTTAAATCAAGGCTTTAAAGGGCATTTGGTTTCAGTGTTCGAGTTTTCATACACGGAGTCATACACCGTTCGCCATGGGTCGAGGGTGTTCACGGTAGGATTTTTCAGATTGCCATTCTCCTCCGGGGCGCTTGGAGTGCATGATGAGATCAAGGCGAGGGATCCCAGCGAGATCGATCCGGCTATTGCCGACGGCACAATTTTCTGCTCGAATTTGTCATGAGCGCGGAGAGAGGAGCCGAGGAGGAAAGGCAGACCCAAACTGAATTGAGGAACGAAAAGGCGAAAGCAGTCTTGGCCCAAATTGAGAAGAATAGTAGGAATGAAGTGGAGCAGGCCGCGCAGGACGCGCAGGGCAGAGCGAGCGAACTCGCAAATAGGAGGGCTCAGGATTTGGAGGAACACGCACGGCCTGCCCTTGCTCGGAAAAGGAACGCCCAAAGGGGTCGGGAACAAGAAAGTTTTCTAAGAGAGAATCAAGCTAAGACATTAAAGGAGCAAAGAGAGTTAGAAGATGCTGAAAAGACCTCCTTGGTAGGAGCAAAGATGAGGCCTCAATACCATCGCCAGGGGGAAGACTCAGGTGGAGATTCTACCGACCCGCTTCTGAGCCATACCTACGAGAGTAAGGAACTCGAACTACGGCTCAATGGAATCGAAAGTATTGGCCAATCTTGGGCCAGGTTTGCGACTCCAAAGCAATTGGAATTTGGTCCGAGGGATCGAGTTCGGCCATTTTGTGAATGTCCTGAAGATGGCTGGATCATCCCGGTTTTTAAGGACGCAACCGGCGTCAGGTTTGCCCCGGTTCCTCCGCCGTTGGATTGGTATGAGGAGGCTGAGCCCGCTTACGATGATTCTGTTTATTCCGACGCGGTAAGTCTTTGGGCGTTACTTTCTTTGGATGATTTGCAGCTCTTCAAGGATCCTAGTGTAGCTCTTACTCGCTTTTTAGGCCGTAACCGCCCGATTTTTGATGATCAGTATTACAATAATCCGACAGAAGTTGCATGGCGTATTTTTGACGAAACCTCCAATGGAGATCGACTATTTGATTCACTTCTCGAAAACGGGATTCTCGATCCCGATCGGTTTTATGAGAATTACCATGTCTATGGTGAATCGATCCATTCAATCCCTGCTCATCTTGATGTCCCCGAGAAAAATACATTTGAAGAGAATCCTGCCGGTCTGCATAAGGCTGACCCGAGAAAATTTTGGACCGGGGAACTTGGGTGTGCTGATGTAGAGGTGCTGCGCTGGGTTGTGCAGAGGCTCATCCTTAAGGGCTTCCAGGCCGGCAGGGAGTTTGAGAGAAATCTTCGGAGAGAAGAGTCAAAAATGGATATGGGTGGGCATGAACTGCTCCGAAAAAAAGGTGATCAAGTTAATCGACACGGTGTCATGATTGAGGCCGCAATTCGTAAGCTGTGTCAAAGCGGTATTCCTCTTGAGGATATTAGGCCCAAAGCGCTTGAAAAATTCATTCTGGAAGATTGTCAGAATGCCGAATGGCGCTCGTTGCTATTGGAAGTCCAATGCGAGGCTCGGCAAAAGTCGGTAGCCAAGGGCAAAAAAGGGAAGGGGAATGAAAATCCAGGTATAAATTGTCTCAAAAATGGACTCAGTAGCTACCGGAAGAAGGTCGGGAAGAAGGAAGGGGAGGGAGTTCAAAAACAGAAATCCAAGCCCAAAAACTCCGCTCGTAAAAAGGGGCGAAGAAAAAAATCGGAGGGTGTAGCTAAACAGAATTCCCCAGAGAAACCCTAGCGTGCATCCTTCAGCATCTCGAAGATCAACTTGGAGAACATTTTGGCTTCCTTCTCGTCCGAGAGGAGTTGGAACATTTGATTCCGGTGGGCGGAGCTGCTGTCGAGGATTTGTTCGTCCATGGCTTTTGGGAAGTCGCTGGACGGGTGCTGCGCCACCTCTGCGAGAGCGAGTCGGTGGACCGTGGGCAGCGGCGGTAATCAGACGGAAAAGCCCCGGATTAGCGCGGGCCGAGGGAGTTCAGTTTTAATTGTCGTTCTACAGCAGAAGGCATTCGTGAAGAATCAGGGGTCTCAGTGGCCAAATAAGGGGCACTCTTATCACGGGCGATTTAGGTAGCCTTGGGCAACAGCAGAGAGGCGTCACGGAAGGCTTTGGGAAACTCCCGGACTCTCAGGTCAGTGGGCCATTCTTCCCAGTCGCCACCATGTCGGTCTTGAACTGTGAGTGGGAATCCGCCGTCCACGATATTTGCACCAAGCTGTTTCATGAAGAAAGCGGCCCCGGCCAGTTTGCATTGATCCTGAAGCGAGCGGGCCCATCTGAGATCGAATTCGCGAGCCTGAGGGCCACTCTCTCCTCCCGCGATCACCCAGTCGATCCCACGTAAGTCGAGAGTGACTTCTTCAAGAAGGGGCACAACGCTGAGTCCACGGATTTTGGCGGGGACTTTTCTTAAAGCGTCGATCTCGCTTTGTGTGGACTGACTCGTGATCGTGGTCATGGCCACGAGGTTGTCCGGCCAATCTAGGTGATGATCGTTTTTTAACCATTGGCCAAACTTTGCCATGCGTTGAGCTCGTTTGGTCAGCCAAAGCCAGATGTGCCGCTGGCCGTTTGCACTGGTAACGGTGTTGATGATTTCAGTTGTGAGGTAGTCAAATGAGATTGTCTTGCTCAGGGCATCGCCCATGTCCGAGACAAATACGAGGCGTGGCAGGGAGTTCAACCATGGGGAGTGCGGATGTTTTTTTTCACGAAGATCAGGAAGCCTGGCAGTTTTTGTCATCCTTCCCGGGAAGATCTCGGGCCTGTCGAAGATAGCGGCGTAACCTTTCGTTGATGGGTGACTCCAGGCCGATGGCTTCGCCCCCCGGATCATGTGTTGCTTGCCAGCATAGCACTTGAAACACCCTTCGATTTTATCAAGCCAGACGTAGGCGGGTATCTTCTGGGTGGTGATGAATCCAAGTAGATATGAGATATAGGCACGATTGTGCCAAAGCTGAGTCGAAGTTTCATAGTAGGTGCTGACGTTTTTGATGGTTTTTTTTACGCCTTCTTGGTCTTGGCTTGGGAGAGATGTTACTAGCGAGGCTAAGGTGGAAGATACTGAAAGGGGTGTTGGCCAGAGTTCACAACCAAGGCAGCCCATCACTGGATTGACGGTGGTATGGCACCACTGGATTAGTGTTTTTTCGCTCATTGGATTGCTGGTGGATTGGAGAGTTTTTCTTTTTTGAGTTCCTGCACTATGCCGAGGAGTTTGGCGATTGCGGCTTCTGCAATCTCGATCGCTTCGAGACCTGTGCGACGACCGATTCCACCACGGAGACCTGCAGCAAGTGAAGCGGTAGTTCTCTGGACGATTGCACGGCGGCGAACGTCCGGAGGATCGAGGGTGGTTTCTACCTCTGCTGCAAAAAATTTCCGAAGGAGGGCCTCGTCGATGAGTCCCTGGTCAAGGCCGAGTTTATGTGTGTCCAACATGCTTCCGTCTGCGAGGTGAATGGGCACTTTGGCGGATTTTGCCTGAGAGGCCTTCTGAGCGAGGATGCCATAGGGATCTTGAGAAGCTGATGGCTTCTTTTTATCGGAGAAATGCTTGAGGAGCCCGACGATGCTCAAATCGGAAATGTTTTCCGATTTGGCGTAATCATCCAGTTCTGCGTAATCGTGAGTTTCCCCCCAAATTCGGATGTAGTTGCTCGCAGTTCTTGAGTGAATCTTGAGATGTTCAAAGGTGTAGGTTTCCCAAGTCCCATGAGGTTGCTGGTTTTTTAGATCGGATAGGATTCCGCCTAGTTCCCTGACGAGGGTCAGAGTCTTTCTGCCCATCGAAATGATCTCATCGTGAAGACCTCGCACTCTATCTTCTACTGGGCCCATATTTGAATGGATGTGAGCTTCGTTCGCTATTGTTTCCACGGTGGTTGTGGGGCTTGGCTGTGTGGTAATGGCTTTCATTTTTTTAAATTGATCTCCCCAGAGATGTGCTCATCCGAAAAGTAGGAAGGAGGTTGAGTAATCTCGAAGATCAACCAACACAGCTCACTTTCAGTAAGGCCGCTATGGGGGCCCTTGTAGCATTAAGAATCTCCTCCCTCGGCAAGGCTATCGAGATAGCCCTTGAGAGATTTGAAGCAGACAAGCCGGATCCCAGATTGACCGTGTTTTTGCTTCAGCAGCACCGATTTGAATTTACGGGCGCTGATCAGCGAAAACATGGTCGTCCGTCCGATCCCGAAGAGTTCAGACGCCTTCGAAACACGCATGTAAACGGGTGTCTCTTTTGCTTGAATCTTTTGGGATAGTTTCGGCGTTGCCATGCCCCAATAAATCCCGGATCCGAGCGTTTGGAAGGTTCGGTTTGAGGTGCTACCCGTTTTGAACCTGGATAAATCAGTGTTATCCGGCGTCCCTGTCTTCCCTCTGTAATCTACTTCTAATTAGTTTGTTAGAGTGAAAATTTAGGGTGTTTTATGAGGTTTTCTCTGAGGTCACCAAAAAATAAATTTTGAAGGTGGGGCGAGGGGAGTGCTCCTCGGGAAAATGCAATTCTTCCGCGTTTCGTGTTATAAGAAGATGAACGCCCCGGGTCTCTCTGGGGCTGACCTCAGCTACTATGACACGCCAAAGCGTCTACCAGCCGGGGGTGAAGCCGCATCTCATCAAGGCGCTCTACCATGAAGCGAAGCTTCGGGGAGTGCCGATGACGGTCCTGATCAACGACCTTCTCGCGAAGGTCTTGATCGCGACGCAGGGGATGCGCCTCGCTCGTGAAGAAACCCTGGCAGCGGGAGGATCCTTTCCTTCGCTGTCTCAACCTGAAACCCAATAACCAATATAACCATGGCCATTAAACTTGTCGCCAATTACTCGAAGCGTCTCGGACTCCCGGGATATTCGAGCCACCAATTCTCGGTCTCCGTGGAAACGGAGCTCCGGGATCTCACTGAAGCTGATGCCGAGATGGAAAATCTCTACCGACAGCTCCAGCGTAATGTGGACGCACAAATCCAGGAAACTGGATTTGTGCCGTCCGACGCATACGGAAGTCAGTCGGTCACCCGGCAGGCTCCGCAACAGAACCCCCAACCCCAGGAGCCTCGTGATTCCTCATCCTCTGAATGGTCTTGTAGCGATAAGCAACGCAACTTCATTCAGCGGATCATGACCGAGAACAAGCTCCCGATCACGGAGATCGATGAGCTTGCGCAACTTCGATTCGCGCGCCCGGTCCGGCATCTCAACAAGATGCAAGCCAGCGGTCTCATCGATGCTCTCCTCGATCAATACGGCTCCAAAGGAAAGGGTCAGCAACGATGAGCCCACCCTTGCTCCTGGAGTCGCCAAATCGGAAATCATTTCCGATTTCACTCGCGCCTGCCGCGGCCGAAGCAACGGCTGTGGTGAGCGCGAGTCGCCTGAAGTGCTACATGACCTGCCGACGGCAGTTCTACTTCCGCTACCTCCTCGGTCTCAAAAAACCGGCCGGGGCTGCTCTCATCGTAGGGCAGGCCTTGCACCGGATGCTCGAGATCTGGAATCACGCACGGTGGCACGGTGACAATGCCTCGCTGGCCACCACCCCGGAGCGATTCGAGGAGGAATGGCAAACGATCGTCGAGGCTCAACCAGTCGCCTGGAAAGACGACAAGGACGAGCCGAAGCAAAAGGCCACGGCCCTGCGTCTCTGGCAGGCGTGGTTGGCCAATCCGCCCATCCCGGTAGACGAAGTTCCGGAAGGAGTGGAAGTCTTCCTGGAGCACGAGGAGGTCCTCAGCGATCGGCCCAAGATCGTCGGCTACCTCGACCTCGTCCGCGCCGGCGGATTACTTGTCGAGTTCAAGACCGCCGCGCGATCCACCCCCGCCGATGAACTGGCCCACCAACACCGCCTTCAGCTCACGATCTATGCGCTCCTCTACCGGGAAAGCACGTGGCAGCAGGAGAAGGGATTCCAGGTGATCCAGCTCATCAAGACCAAGGAGCCCAAGATCGAGGTCTTCAATTTCCCTCCCGCAAGCGAGAAGGATTTTGAAGAACTCGATGCCACCATCAGCGCCTTCCAGCAGGGCGTTGCCAACGGCGACTTCAGCCTGTCCCCCGGACAGCATTGCTCCTGGTGCGACTACCGCACCGAGTGCATCGCCAAAGTCGCCACCAACTAGAACCCACCCCCAAAACATCGGAACCGAAGAACGGGCCCCGCGAGCAATTCGCCGGGCCCTTCTTCGTGTCCACATCCCAATCCTAAACCTAAAAAAAAAACTATGAAAAAACTCATTCCACTCATGTCTCTTGGCCTCTTCGCCCTGACTTCATGCCAAAAAGAAAAGTCCGAAGAAACATCCTCGCACGATCGCCAGTTGGAGCAAGAACTCCAGCATTGGCAAATCCGCACCGAGGATGAAATCGAGAAACGTCAGGTCGCCGAGTCCGAGAAGCTCACCAGCATCTCGCGGGCTCAAACTCTTGAGAAAGTGGTCATCGTCACCGGTGTCGCGGCCTTGGCCTTCCTCCTTCTGGGCGGAGCGATGGGATCCATTGCCAAAAAAGCGACGAACGATGTCTTCGAATCCTAACCCCAAGCTCCCGACAAAATGGCAACGATTTGTGCAACTGCACCCGGTGGCCCGCCCAACCGTGGCCGGGGATTTCTTCCGACTCTCGGCATGGAAGCGTTCCCTCGCCGCCATCGCTTACTGTCTCCGACGTCTCGAGTATTGGCTCTCCCCACGCGGCTATCTCCGCGAGTGGGTCCGGCTCAATACTCTCGCGGCCGTTTTGGTGGGGACTCTCATCCTCCTCTCGGGACCGATCATTACCGCGATCCTCGTTAGCATCCTGGACTGGGCCAATCTCTCGGTCCTCATCCTCGTGAAAGTGATGTCGGTCGTCGCCCTCTTTCCACCTCTGTTGCTCGCGACCATCTCCGGGATTTTCCTCTGGAGACTGGCGCGCCAACGTCGTGAAAAAGTGAGACATCAACAACATCAACAACAACAACAGAACCCGAACTACTATGAATAAACACCACATCCCCGTGAAGGTCCTCCGCGAAATGATCACGGGCTTCCGCAAGGTCGTCCCGCGAAATTCCGAGACCCTACGGGAACTCAAAATCGACCTCGCCCGGGGCACGATCACCGCCACCGATGGCAGTGCCTTTCTCAGCTATCAACTGGGAAGGCCGAGCGCGGAAGGGAGGAGTTACCTCCTCTCGTTCGACGGTCTCAGTCACTTCGCCAAAGGCCTTCCTACCTCTCAGGAAATCCTGCTCGAAGCGGAAGCCGACCTTGCGACCCTCACCACCGTGGATCGGAAGTGTTTTGCCAAGCTCATGAAGCCGGACGATCCCTACGGGACACCGCCCAGCTTCCTTGGCAAGGACCAGTCCGTGACCCCGGATGATCGGGCCGCCATCCTCCGGGCGTGCTCCTGCGCCGGCACGGATGACAGCCGTTACCTCTTGCAAGGAGTCTACCTCGACAACGGGGGCAGCTCCTCGCAAGTCATCGGCACCGACGGCCGTTGTCTCTACCACGAGCTTCTCCAAAGCCTGGAGATCCAGAAGCCCTTCATCCTGCCGACCTCGTCCCTTCTCAAGTGGCGGGGCTTCGGCGATGACTGGCGGCTCAAGGTAGACCACCGGAAAGAGAAGCCCGCCATGATCCAGCTCACCGCTGGCCCCTGGAGGTTTACCGTCCCGGCGGTAGAAGGCAACTACCCGAACTGGCGGCAGGTCATTCCCGAGGTCCGCAGTCGTCTTTCCAGGCTCACCCTTGGGAAGGACGACATCGCGACCCTCAGGGGATTGAAGGGTGACTCCATCGGCTTCCTGAGCAACGCCGACGAAGTCCGCTTCGTCACCTTTGACAAGGAAGCCAACAAGTGGATCACCCACCTCACAAAAGACTCCTCGCTCAAAGGACCACCATCCCGGGTCTTCCTCGACCCCAAGTTCCTTGCGCGGGCCCTCGACGCCGACCTCACCGAAGTCTGCATGGCCGACGAATGCGATGCCATCCTCTTCCGGGGAAAGGGTCAACTCGTCGTCATGCCTCGGCGTGTCGCGGGCCCGGCCATCCCCGGACAGGAAACAGAAGCAAGACAGCAAGAACCCAAAAACCCAGTGGCCCCAGCGCCACCCAAACCGATGGAAAATAACACCCCAAATCCAAACCCCACCACTCCCGCCCATGATGCCGCCCTTGAAAGTCTCCGGACCCTCAAAGGGCAGCTGCGCGAGAGCATCGGGCTCGTTGATGAAAGCCTGCGTCACCTCCGGGAGATGCAAGTCGATCACCGGGCAACCAAGAAGGACATGAACACAATTCGCGGGACTCTCCAGAGCCTCAAGAACGTGGCCTTCGCCAACTAAAAAAAACCACCAACCCCAACGAAGCCGGAAGGACTCACCACATCGTGAGTTCCTCCGGCTTTTCCATTTCAACTCAACTCAACTAAAAACAACAAATCTATGAACAATCTCCTTGAAACAGAAATCGTCACCGAACGCCCACCCGGACTCCTCATTCACTGCGGAGCCGAGCAAGTCACCCGCGAAGCCCTCTTCGCCGTTCCGACACCGCCCAACACCGAGACCTGGTATCCCATGTCGCATCGGCACTTGCTCACCGAAGTCGAGGAACAACTCAGCCACGGAGGATTCATCCTCGGTCGCCAAGCCCACGCCCTCAGCCACGAGGGCGCCCGCTACTTCGGGATCCTCGAAATCGAACTCCCCGGCAACAGTCACCGCGACTACCGCTGGGTCGTTGGCATCCGAAACTCGCACGACAAAACCTTCCCGGCCGCCATGGTCGCCGGGACCCAGGTCTTCGTCTGCGACAACCTCGCCTTCACCGGCCAAGTCAAACTCAGCCGCAAGCACACCCGCTTCGCCGAGCGCGACCTCCGCCACCTCACCAGCCGGGCCGTGGGGCAACTCGGGGACCGCTTCATCAAGCTCGATCAACGCATCGACGCCTACAAGCAGAAGCACCTCACCGACCGCAAAGCCCACGACCTCATCGTCCGGGCCCTCGACTGCCGCGCCATCACCGCCACCCAGATCCCCAAAGTCCTGCAAGAGTGGCGCGAACCGACCCATCGGGAATTCCGACCTCGCACCGCGTGGTCGTTCTTCAACGCCGTCACCGAAACCAACAAAGGAAGCAACCCCCACATCGCCGCCCACCGCAGCGAAGCCCTCCACGGCCTCTGCGACACCACCGTCGGCCTCGCCAGCTAAGGCGCAAGAAAGCGCCCCCACGCAACCGGAGAAACCACGCAACCGGAGAAACACCGGCCGCCATCCAGACACCTCCCAATGTCTGTATGGCGGTCCTTTTCCCCCAACCAACCACCACTCCAACCATCAACAACCAACGCCAACATGAAAATCACCAGCGTCACCATCACGGCCATGCCCCGGGCAATGCCCGAAGGCATGTTCGACCCCATGCCCGAGGTCATCGCGACCTTCGAGAATGGCTCAAGCAAATCCCTATTCGCGTTCTACCCGGACGAGCTCTCGTTCCAAGAATCCGAGTTCGTCGGCCTCACCGAAGAGGAAGCCCAAGGACTTCGCCAACAGAAGGACCGAAACTACCTCCGCTCATAAACGACAAAGCCACCTAAGCCGAAAGCCACCCGCCCCATAAAGCCACCCGCCACGGATTTGCGTCCGTGGCGGGAACGGCTTTTTTAGCTCAGCACGCAAACTCCCACGAGATGTGGCTGCGGCCGTAGCGTATGGCATCCTCCTTGGGCGTCTCCTCGTCCCGCACGTGTTCTCCGTGGATGAACTCGCCGTGGGCCGTGATCCTATCCGTGTAGTGCAGGCCATCCCTCCCGTTGATCCGGGTGGTGAGTCCCTCCTTCTCCGGGATCTTGATAATGCCCGAAGTGTTCTTCGTCGCACGGCCTATCCGCGTGTTCGTCCGGGTTGTCCTGGGCTAGGACCAGCAGGGTGGCGATCGTGCAGCCGTTGAACCGCGCGGTGTGCATCGCGCCCTGGGACGTGCCGCCCAAACGACTAGTGCTTTGTCAGGATTAAGAACCATGTTTGGGAGTGAACAGGGCGCTCCCTGGCCCGTCAACCTAAAAGGTTGTTCACAAGAACACTGCCACTCTGAGGCGTTTGGAAAATGACCATGAAAGCCATTCCTTAATACGTCTATCAGGGTCTCAAAAAAGGTCATTGACGGAGACAGCGGCGAAGCTACGATATGAAACGTTAGGCAGTGAAAAACCTGCAAAATCAAGGATCAAGCCCCCCGGCGTCAAAACGGAAACCTTCCGGATAGACGTATTAAGGTAAGATCCTGACGATACGAATAAATACTGTTCGCCAAAGAATATGCGCTCTCTCATCATCGTCCTTCTTGCAGCATTCTCCGTATTAGCGAGAGCTGAAGATGACCTGCGATCCGGGGTTCCGAAAGACTGCTACCTTTATTCGTGGGGCAAGGGGCCAAACTGGACGGCCAAGGTTTCTACCGAGTTTCGGCTGTCCCTACTGAATCGTCAGATGCCATACGTTGACGATCAGTTTTCCGAGCCGACGGAGAAGGCTCTCACATGGATCGAGCGACAGAACGAGCCGACAGTCACAACCATCGCCACCGTCGAAGGCCGCAAGGTCATTCAAGTTGTGTATCCCGAGAAGGGAAGTTTTGGGAAGACCATCGGAACGATTCTTCTCGCTATCGAGACCGCTCGTGATTCGGAGTGGTTCTCTCCTTTCTTTGGTGCTCAGCCCGAGCTTTATCGCGGGCAGTTCGTGAGTGGCAGAGATCTGGCCTTTGGCTATGTGGCAACGTTGGAGTGGTCAGGAACTGGCTCTTTTCGGAAGCATTTTCTATACGATCTCCGGCGGGCACATCCCACTATTCTGAGCACGCTGGACTCTGGTAGAGTGGTTCGCAATGAGTTCAAGACCGATCAGGAGTATGAGGAGGCATTGAAGATCTTTGACCATGAAGGTAATCTCATGGTAGGCATTGTTCCAGAGACAAAGGCAGCCAAACAAACCAACGGCGAACAAGACGGTGGTGGACAACCAGCTACCCGCCCCAAGTCGAAATGACCCTCTTGACTACAACCCTTAACCCTGTTGCGGAGTGGCGCTCCCGGTAGCCGGTGCCACACCTTTACGTTCGTCGGCAAACCCACAGCTACGAATTAATTTCCCGCCGATTCCCTAGATTGTGGCAAGAAGTCCGAATACAATTTGAAAGCCCTTGCACTCACGGAGAACATGCATGAACACGCAAAAGACATCACTCTCACTTGACCGACTTGCATTAACGCTTTCCCTTGCCGGCGTTCTTCTCGGTATCGCAGTTGCGATGGTGGGGAATGTTTACGAACAGAATTTTACGATGCATGGATACGGCGTGTTTGTCGCATTCTCCATCGCAGCGATTGTCCTTGGGGCGATTACCCGCTCTTCGGCAATTGGAAAGACGGCTCTGATCACATCCTCAATACTGCTGATTGGATCACTTGGCATCGTCACATAGGTTGTCTGAGTTTCTGTGACAGTACGATGCCAAATACGGAGTGTGATCGACGAAGCCACTTCGACGGTCATCAACAAAGCCGACGAACAAAAAAATGCACCCGAGTTGCCGATCGGGCGTTTCCTGACATCAAACTCACTTGGCGGCAACCGGGTGATTTTGGCCGTTCGACCAAGAAAACAATCTAGAAAGCGGACTTGCTCAATTCGCAAGAGTTCTTAGGATTTACGAAATTTATGACTGACTATTCGAGCTACTTGGAGCGCGAGCTTCCAAAACCAAATCCGGACAGCTCAGCACCACTGGCGCTTGATCTTTTCGCTGGCTGCGGGGGATTGGGGCTTGGATTTGAGGCTGTTGGATTCCGGTCGCTTGGATATGAAATGCTTCAGGATGCTTGTGACACCTACTCAGGCAACCTGCATGGTGACTGCCACTGCGCACGCCTCACCGAGCATACCGAATTCGAAGTTTCTCCTGATTTAGTCGTAGGAGGCCCTCCTTGTCAGCCATTCAGCGTGGGGGGGCTTCAGCGTGGTGTCGAAGACCCGAGAGACGGATTCCCCGCATTTCTTGCAGCGGTATCTAAATTCACCCCGAAAATCGCAATTTTTGAAAACGTAAGGGGAATGC
>Ga0209702_10000558_pt1 | contig 78137 bp, 83 predicted proteins | sample FRY01_FD_187210 | JGI IMG/M metagenome (GOLD analysis project Ga0209702, IMG submission 187210) | Freshwater microbial communities from Lake Fryxell liftoff mats and glacier meltwater in Antarctica - FRY-01 (SPAdes) (version 2) | ecosystem: Environmental > Aquatic > Freshwater > Ice > Glacier...
CCCGTCGAGCGGCTCACCATCCAGGCAAAGACCTGACCACGACTCCGCCCAAACGCGATCGCTCTGGACGCGACGTCATCTGCCCGAAGCACCCATATCAACGCTGGCTTCCGATACAACCGAAACCTCACGTAGGCGCTCGGCTGGCCGCTCGATAACGCGGCGCCAGTCGGCTGTGGCCTGGTGGTGGCGAGTTCACGTTTTGGCGACTGGCGAGAGGGCTCAGGCGGGTAGTTGAACTGCAGCGCCGAACTGGCATAGGCGAGCCTGAGCGGAGGGGCCGCGTTCATTCGATACGTGCAACGCTGATCAGGTACTCACCGTCGGTCGGGTCGGGTGCGGCAACGACATCGAGCGTGGCGTTGAGTTGTTGCATGGGGCCGTTGCGACGGTGGACTTGAGACACAACGGCGTCGAGGCCATGGGTGTGTGCTGCGTCGAGGACTCCTTGCTTGAGCAGCGTGCCGATCAGTCGTCGACGGTGATCGGGGTGCACCGCAAGGGCGTAGATGAACAGTGCATTTTCGATGTTGATCGCACCGTCGAGAGGAGCGGACCCGTAGGTGATGAACCCGCCGATGAGCCCGTCGTCGTCGGTGGCGATGTCGACGTGCGCATCACCGGACCCGGCTGCGACTTCGTCGGCAACATCGGATCGAATAAGCTGCTCGACGTCGCGGGTGTACCGCAGCCCTCGGTCAGCGCAGGAGAATGTTCGAAGGGGTTCGGCATCGCTGGGCGCGGCGGGTCGGAAGGTGTAGGCCACGCCAGCTCAGGAGCGGGGTTCGGTGGCTCGACGTTTCGCCGGTGGGGCGACCTCGAGCAGCTCAGCGATAACGCGAGCCTGGGCAGGGGTCGGCACGAACCGCAGGCGTGACTCGCCGCGATCGATCGGTGCTGCCGCTGTTGCCATGTCTCCAGCATCGGCCGACCAAACCCCAAACACAAGTTTGTTGGAGCTTCAACGAAACCGGCTCACCGACTACACCCCTAAGTTTGAACGACATCGCCATCCACATCACCGCCCAGCGCAACGCCACATTCGTGACCGAATGTCGAGGCTGCGACGAACACTGCGGCCCCTGACAAGTCCGATTTTTCAGCGGTGTTCTGAGCGGGTCATCCGCGTTCGTCGGCACCGTCGAGAAGCCGCTGCATCGCATCCGCCGCATCGGCTTTCGCCGGCGAGAAGAGGTGGCCGTAGATGTCGCTGGTGACTCGGATCGATGAATGGCCAAGCGAATCGGAAATCGTCTTAAGCGGGACGTCTGCGGCGATCAGAAGTGACGCGGCTGAGTGTCGCATCCTGTGAGGGGTGAGTTCTCGGCCGAGCACAGCGAGGGTCATCGCCTTCACGAGTCGATTGCAACGGTTCGGCCCAAGAGGTGTGCCAACCGTCGACGTGAACACAAGATCGTCGGGCCAGCCGAGGCCCCATTCTGAACCGAAGGCAACGCGTCGCTGGTCCTGGTCTTCTCGATGCTTGCGGAGCACGCCGACGGCAAGTGGGGGTAAGTGAATGGTTCGGCGCGACCCGCTCGTCTTTGGCTCGTCCAAGTACAGCGTGTCGCGATCGCCTCGCTTGAGCGCCCGCGTGACCGTGAGCGTCGCGGTTCACATGGCCTTCTTGCTCGGCAACGCGCAGCCCGCGCCGGTGCGAGGTCTTCGAGGCCGACGTCGCCGACGTGGGGGAGTACGTAGATGCGGGCGATTTGGATGTACCCGCGACGGGTGACGTCGGAGATGTCAGCGAGCGGCAGGATCTCACCGATCCAGATCTCGAACCACTGGCTCACGGTCATGTCGAACGGTGCGGCCGAGTCGAGGTCGAGTGCGACATCTCGCGTCAGGCGCGCAGCCTTCGCGACAGCTTCGTGCTTCGTCGGCGAGTGAGTCGAGCTGTGCCACAGTGTTCAGCGTCGGAGACCTCTCGTCCGGCGCCTGGGTCATCCCGTCGAGGGTTACCCCGGACGACCACCGACACGTCGCGAGTCAACTCGGCCATGGCCGTCATCCCTGCGATGCCGGCACCGTTGACCACGACATCGGCGGTTTCCATACTCGACACGTAGCGGCGCGCTCTCGGGCCTCACGGCGTGCGTCCGTGGACGCGCATCTGTGCCTCGAAATGTGCGGCAGCCGACTCGGGCCGGATTCGCTGCAGCTGGCACCAGGTCTCGGACAGGAGTGGCTCGGCAATGAGCTCTCATGAAAGTCCGGTGGACTGGGCGAGAACCTGCTGACGGCAGGCACGCTCGAGGTAATAGAGGTCGTCGAATGCCACAGCAACGGAATGTGCGTCATCCGCCGATGGAACCGAACGGCCGTTTGGTGGGCCATTTCCAGTCGTCCACCCGCGACCATCGTCAACGCCGTGGCGTACGGCATGTGGACGTGCATGATCGCACGATGTCGCGGGTTGGCGCGATGCCCCGCCACATGGATGTGCAGAGCGGTCGCCTCCACCTCGCCGTCGCCGTCGATCAGGAGGAGATCGTCCGGAGAGATCTCGGACCAGTGGAGGCCGAGCGGATTGATCAGGAACCGCTCGGCATCCGATGGGGCGACAGCCGAAAAGTGGTTGCAGATTCCCTCTGAGAACCCGAAGCGGTCGGCAAGCCGCAACGCTCCGGCCAGTTCGTGACGGAGTCGATCGACGGGTGCGGTCATCCGTTTACCTCGCTCATCCCATGGCTGCCAGTACGCGTCGATGACCGGTGAACGGCTTGCGGCCGTGCATCGCGAGCACGTTGTCGATGGCCAGCACGTCGCCGGCGCGCCACGGGAAAGTGACCTCGCACGACTGTGATATCGCTCGGATGTGCATCAGGTCCGCGACGTCGATCTCGGTACCGTCGCCGAAGGTCACGTGGTTGCCGAGCGTGTCGGCGCCGGCCGTGAGCGGATCGATCCGAGCGTCGTCGGTCCCGCCAAAGGACACCTTCACGCCCTCGATCTCGCGGTGCCACTGATCAGCCTGATTGTGCCAGCAGATCTCGCCCGTCACGTTGTGTTCGACCACAGCGGGGTGCGTCGCTGCTGTGCGAATCCCCGCTTCGGTCCACTCGAACTCCATTCCGGCACCACGTAGGTAGGCCTCGACGTCGTCGCTATCCGGTGTCTCGAACGTCTCCTGCCACGACTTTCCGATGCCGGGTTCGTCGTCGGCGTCCCACAGATGCTGCAGGTAGGTGACGCCTCGCTGCACGAATCGGTCACGTACGGTCGGGTCCATTCGGCGCACTATCTCGCGACCGTCTGCGAGGTGTGTCTCGCCACCCGACTCGGCCGCGACGAGACAGCCGAAGAAGAGCCGATCTGGCGACCACCCAGCGTAGGACAGCTCGTTGTGGAGGAACACCTCGAGGTGCGCCGGGTACTCCGTCGACGTGTAGACCTGATCGGCCACGCCGGTCCGAGGCGAATCGCCGCCAGCGTAGTTGCGCAACTGTGGGCAGATCGCGGCACAGACGGCACGGAACTCGTCGGCGGACCGGACGTCGAATCCGCGGATCAACACCGCACCGACTCGATGGAGGTCAGCCTCGATCACATCACGCTGAAGCGTGGCCCAACCAACGGGATCGGACCGGTCGGCATCACCGAGATCGATGACGACTGGCAGTGATTGGTTGGCATCGAACGATTGCGCAATCACCTTGACCTCCTCGGGGCAAAGTAGGGCTCACATCGGAACCTGTCAAGCGGTTTGAGACACTCCCCAACAACTGGACCACCAAACGGGGCCCTCTCAGCGGCTGCGGCGTTACGACCCCACCCGATCCGTCAACGAGACAGCGCCAGGTGAACCGCCTTCGGTTTGCTGCGGTGCATCCGAGCCGTCGTCGAACCCGGTCGCTGTGCCAGAAACGGACCACCAAAACGGACGGCTTTGAGTTCCGAGTGCGCACCATCCGCTCTTGCCACCGGTGCGCTCATTCGTCTCGTGGACAACCTGAGGTGATAAGAGAAAGCAATGCCACGCATCCTCGATTACAACGGTGACGAAGCCGATCGGACCGTAACGGTGGCGTCGCTTATCGCACTCAAGGCTCAGAACGTGCAAGTTGCCCAGGTGACTGCGTCGTCCGCCGACGAGGCAGCCGCAGCCGAGTCGGCCGGTATTGAAATGGTTGTGTGCATGTCGGAACACGTCCCGGCCGTGCGCCAGGGGTCATCGCTAGTCTTCGTCACAGCTGCCATCGACTTCACCGGGGCAGTGACCGTCGATGAACTGTTGGGCGTCGCACTCGAGTCGCTGTCCAATGGGGCCGATGCCGTGATCACCGCTCGCGGAATGAGTTCCGTTGTCCGGTTGACCGAAGAAGACATCCCGGTGATCGGCCATCTCGGCTTCGTTCCCAAAAAGTCGACGTTGTACGGCGGTGTTCGTGCTGTCGGCAAGACGGCGGTCGAGGCCGCAAACCTGTGGCGGAAGTTTCAGCAGCTCGAAGATGCCGGTGCGTTCGCTGTCGAGTGCGAACTCATTCCAGCAAAGGTGATGGCCGAAATCAACGAGCGCACCGGATTGACAACGATCTCACTCGGGTCCGGCCCCGACGCTGAGGTTGTCTTCCTGTTCACTTCAGACATCTGCGGCGAGAGTTCACGCACGCCGCGACACGCCCGGGCATACGGGGATCTCGGCGCTCTGTACGACCAAATCGCTGACGAGCGGGTCAACGCGCTCACCGCATTTCGGTCCGACGTGGCGGAAGGGCGCTTCCCGGATGAGACCGAGGTGGCCCATGTCGACGAGGCCGAACTTCAACAGTTCATCGAGTCGCTTTCATAATCACGACGCAAGCCGGACGCCGGGCGCTCGATCGAGCACTCGACGCGAAAGGTTCACTCGCCGTTCACCACGACCCGATCGGGTGCAGCACTACGGTCGTCGCCGATGAGCACCCCCACTCGCATCGGTATTAACGGCTTCGGTCGCATCGGCCGGCTGGCTGTACGTGGCCTCTTCGGTCGGAGCGACCTCCAGCTCGTCCACGTCAACGAACCCCACGGCAATGCTGCTACCGCAGCGCACCTCCTGGAGTTCGACACCGTCCACGGGCGCTACGGCGGCAACGTCGCGTCTGACGGCGACTCGATGACCATCGACGGCCAGCCGGTCACCTACTCGGCACACGGCACGCCTGGCGCAGTCCCGTGGGCTGAATACGGCGTCGACATCGTCTTGGAATGCAGCGGCCAGTTCAAGACGACCGAATCCCTTCAGCCCTATCTGGACGGCGGCGTCAAGAAGGTCATCGTCGCTGCACCAGTCAAGTCCGACGGCGTCCTCAACATCGTCATGGGGTGCAACGACCATCTGTACGAACCAGCAAGCAACCACATCATCACCGCAGCGTCATGCACCACCAACTGCCTTGCACCCGTGGTGAAAGTGCTCCACGAACAGATCGGCATCGAGCGCGGCGCGCTGACCACGATCCACGACGTCACCAACACACAGGTGATCGTCGATGCGCCACACAAAGACTTGCGTCGGGCCCGCTCAGCGCTCAACTCACTGATCCCCACGTCGACCGGTTCGGCAACAGCAATCACAATGATCTACCCCGAACTCGCCGGAAAGCTGAACGGCACCGCCGTGCGCGTTCCACTGCTCAACGCATCGCTGACAGACGCCGTGTTCACGATGTCACGCGACGTCACGGTCGAAGAAGTGAACGGGCTCTTCCTCGAGGCGTCGCAAGGCGAGCTCGCCGGCATCCTCGGCTTCGAACATCGGCCACTGGTGTCAGCCGACTACACGAACGACACCCGGTCGGGAATTGTCGACGGACCATCGACCATGGTCATCGACGGCTGCATGCTCAAAGTGCTCGTCTGGTACGACAACGAATACGGCTACGCATTCCGCATGGCCGACCTGGCCACCAAGGTCGCTGCAGCGCTCTGATCGACCGCCCGCGTCGACACCACCACCGCTGCCACTTCCGCCGCCACTGCCATGAACCTTCGTAACTACGCTCTCGTCACCGGCGCATACTGGGCCTTCACGATCACCGACGGCGCTCTGCGCATGTTGGTGCTGCTCTACTTCAACGGCCTCGGGTACTCGCCGGTGGCACTGGCCTTCCTCTTCCTCGCCTACGAGTTCATGGGCATCGTCACCAACCTGCTCGGCGGCTGGGTGGGCTCGCGGACCGGCCTTGGCCTCACACTCCGGGTCGGCCTCGCACTCCAGGTCGTGGCGCTGATCGCGCTGACGTTCCAACAGGTTTCATGGGTCGAGTGGGTATCGGTCGTGTTCGTGATGGCGGTACAGGCACTGTCGGGCATCGCCAAAGACTTGACGAAGATGAGTTCCAAGAGTGCCGTCAAGTTCGTTGCCGGACCCGAAGACGGCGCGCTATTCAAGCTCGTTGCCATTCTCACCGGGTCGAAAAACGCGCTGAAGGGCGTCGGGTTCTTCATCGGCGCGGCGCTGCTCGCATCGATCGGGTTCGATGCAGGACTCTGGGTGCTGGCCACCCTCGTCGCCGTGGCACTGGCTGCCGTGATGCTGATGCTCAACGAAGACATTGGGAAGTCGAAACGCAAAGCACCGTTGCGTTCGATCCTCACGAAGTCGGCCGGCGTCAACCGTTTGGCCGCAGCCCGAGTATTCCTCTTTGCGTCCCGCGACATCTGGTTCGTCGTGGCGCTGCCCGTGTTCCTCGAAACCGAACTCGACTGGTCCTTCTACGGGGTCGGCGGATTCCTTGCCGCCTGGATAATCGGATACGGCGCCGTGCAGTCGATTGCACCCCGCATCCTCCGCTCAAGTGCCAGCGATGTCCAGGCTGCTCGAACCTGGTCACTGGCGCTCGGCGTCGTTGCTGCCGCGATCGCCGCGCTGGTCGCTGCTGACATCGCCGTGACTGCTGCAATCGTGGTCGGCCTCGTCGTGTTCGGCATCGTCTTCGCCGTCAACTCGTCCCTGCACTCGTACCTCATCCTGGCGTATGCCGACGACGACGCCGTTGCCACCGACGTCGGCTTCTACTACTCGGCCAATGCCGTCGGGCGACTCGTCGGCACCCTGCTGTCGGGCCTGCTCTACCTCTGGGGTGGGCTGCCGGTCGCCCTGTGGGGCGCCACCGCATTCGTCGCCGTTACCTGGCTCTTGACCCTGCGCCTGCCCGACCTCGACAACAGCCCATCGCTGGAAATCACCGCCACGATCTCCTGATCATGACTCCAGGTGGACGAGACACACCCACGGTGGGGTCGAGGCGATCAGACGGCCGCTGGTTCGGCGGGGAAAAGCGTCGGGATGATGGCCCGGGCAATGAGCGCACCGATTAACTGTGCAGCGATGAAGCCTGGGGCCGACGACGGTGCGATGCCGGCAAACGTGTCGCTCAAGGTTCGTGCGACCGACACCATCGGATTAGCGAAGCTCGTCGATGACGTAAAGAAATAGGCGCCGCCTATCCACACGCCGACCGCCACTGCGACCACATGGGGCTTACCCAGCCGTGCGGCCCCATGGATCACGAGGAGCAAGCCGACCATCGCGATGACTTCCGACAGCAGTTCGGCTGCGCTGTTGCGATTCTTCTGCGACAGGAAGATGGCGCCACGCCCCGTCTGTTCCGAGAACATCAGGTTGGCAAGCACCGCGCCGAGGCAGCCACCGAGCAACTGCGCTCCGACGTAGCTCGCAGCTGCGGTGTTGTTCATGCGCCCGAGCAGGCGTTCGATGAGTGTGACAGCAGGGTTGAAATGTGCGCCCGAGACGGTCGCGAACATGATGATCAGCCCGATGAGCGCGCCTGCAGTGGCCGCAGAGTTCTCGAGGAGCTGCAACCCAACGTCGGTCGGCGACAGCGTCTCGGCCATGATTCCCGACCCGATCACGGCGATCACAAGAAACGCGCTCCCGATGCCTTCCGCGAGAAGTCGAGTCGTCAGTGGGGGAGCAGCGGTACTCATGAGCGAGCCGCACCGTACCCGATTGCATCGACACCCATCAATATGTTGGCACCCCGGCCCTCCCGAAATGGAGACCATTACTGCGCGCAGGTGAGGCAAGACAGTCTCAGTTTTGGTTCGAGGGTCCCAATCTCCCGAAATGGAGACCATTACTGCGCGCAGGTGAGCCGAAACGGTCTCAATTTTGGGTGGGGGTTTGGGTGGGATGGTGTGAAACGGGCCCAGAAGAGTGACCTCGTATGCTGAACTGTGATGACCGATCAATTAGCAGCTTGTTGCGATGGGGCGAGCCTGCAGCTCACCGCAGCCGAGGCATCGTTGCTCGCCAACCGGCTTGGGGCACTTGCCGATCCGGTTCGTCTCCAGATCTTGTCGATGATCTCCACGTCCCCGGCCGGCGAAGTGTGCGCCTGCGACTTCGTCGACCCGATCGGCAAGTCGCAGCCAACGGTCTCACACCACCTCAAAGTCCTCGCCGAGGCCGGACTCATCGATGGCGACAAGCGCGGCCGTTGGATCTGGTACCGGCTAGCGCCCGGGGCGGTCAGCGCCACAACGACAGCGCTCCTCGACGCCACCTCCTGAGATGTGCGGTCGGTTCGTCTCCACCAGCACCCCCGACGCGATCGCGTCGTACTTCGGTGCGACAGCAAGCATCGAATCGCTTGGCCAGAACTTCAACGTGGCGCCGACCCACGACATCTATGGCGTTGTCGCTGATCCAGCAGGGAACAAGACGGTTCAGGCGTTCCACTGGGGCCTGATCCCGAGTTGGGCGAAAGAACGCAAGATTGGCGCCAAGATGATCAACGCCCGGTCCGAGACGATCACCGAGAAGCCGTCGTTCCGTGGCCTCGTCAAGAAACATCGAGTCATCATCCCCATGGACGGCTTCTACGAATGGAAGCCCGGCTCACCCGACGGTCCACTCAACAGCAAAGGCAAGCCGCTCAAGCAACCGATGTTCATCGAACGCATCGACGGCGAACCGCTGGCAGTTGCAGGGCTCTGGTCCGCTTGGAAAGACCCAGCAGATCCCGAGCAGCGGTGGCTGCACAGCGCCACGGTGATCACGACCGAAGCCAACACCGACATGTCGGTCGTCCATGACCGGATGCCAGTCCTCGTGCCGCCGGACCGATGGGAAGAGTGGCTCGACCCGAGCAATGCCGACATCGAATCACTCAGCGACCTGTTCACCGCGCGAAACGACGGCATCCTGCGCCTCTACGACGTGAGTACTGACGTCAACAGCGTCCGGAACAACACACCAGCCCTCACAACCCCAATCTCAGGGCCAGAGTCAGGGTGAGAGTGTCACACCGAGGTCAGACCAAAACGTGACAGGTGTGACATGTTCAGGGTGAGAGTTCGGCGGTGATGGCCGCGGCCCACGCAACGAGGTCGGAACGCTCGACGCTTGCAGCAGCGTGAGCGAATGACAGCTCACGCATCTCGTTGGTCGGGATCAAGTGGATGTGGGCGTGGGGCACTTCGTAGCCGGCGATGATCATGCCGACTTTCGCGCAGCCGAAGGCGCGATGCTGCGCCTGAGCAATCGTGCGACTCACGTCAAACATGTGAGCGTTCAGTTCGGGGGACGCCTCGATCCAGTGGTCGATCTCTTCGATCGGGACCACGAGGACGTGGCCAGCCGTGATCGGGTTGATCGACATGAATGCCACACACTGTTCGTCGCGCCACACGAACGTGCCGGGGATGTCGCCGTTGATGATCATTGTGAAGACGGTGCTCATACGTCGGCCACAGTACGCGCCACGTACGATGGCCGTGTGACCGACCCCCAACCAACATCGGCCATCCCCGACGCCGAGCCAGCCGAAGCCGGCCCGTTCGACAACCTCTGGACGGTGCCGAACCTCTTCACCCTGGCTCGCCTGCTGTGCCTGCCGCTGTTCCTCTGGCTCTTGTTCAGTAAGGACAACCGGGCCGGAGCCGCGTGGATGCTCGCCGCGCTCGGATCGACCGACTGGATCGACGGCTACATCGCACGCAGATTTAACCAGGTCAGTGAATTCGGCAAGATGTTCGATCCGACCGTCGACCGACTCTTCTTCTTCGTCTCCGTCATTGCGATCATCATCGATGGCTCGATTCCGCTCTGGTTCGCCCTGGCGGTCCTCTTTCGCGAGGTTGCCGTTGGGCTGATGATGACCATCGCGACGCTGTTCTTCGAGATGGAACGATTCGACGTCACCTGGTGGGGCAAGACCGCCACGTTCCTCCTCATGGGCGCTGTACCGAGTTTCCTGATCGGCAACGCAGACGTCTTCGAGTCCGGGTTCTTCAGCATCATCGCTTGGCTCGCAGGCATACCGGGGCTGGCCTTGAGTTACTGGACCGGCATCACCTACATCCCACAGGTCCGCAAGAGCATCGCTGAAGGTCGCGCTCATCGTGCCGAACGTGTTCCTTCTGCACCTTGATTCTCGCTACTGTGGGCCTCATGAACATTCCTGCTGACCTTCGATACTCGTCTGACCACGAATGGATCCGCCAAGACGGCAACATCGTGACGATCGGGATCACCGAATTCGCTCAGGATTCCCTCGGCGACGTGGTCTTCGTCGAGGCCCCCGAGGCCGCCAGCGTCGTCGCTGCGGGCGACTCGTTTACCGAGGTCGAGAGCACCAAGTCTGTCAGTGACATCTATGCGCCCGTGTCCGGAACAATCGTTGCGATCAACGAGAAACTCGACGACACCCCCGAACTCTTGAACAGTGATCCTTACGGTGACGGTTGGCTCTGCTCCATTGAAATGAGTGATCCCTCGCAGCTCGACGGCTTGATGGATGCCGACGGCTACCGGGCGCTGACAGAAGGCTGACCCACATGAGTACGTACGTGTTCTGCAACCAGTGCGGCCACCGGAACCCACCCGAGAGCGCCTTCTGTTCGAGCTGCGGTGAACCATTGGATTCCTTGAGCGACCGCACCATCACCCTCACGGCGATCGATCCGTTGCAAGACGCACCGGGTTCGGACGATGACATCGTCATCCCGGTCGGCGACCTGCCCCTCGAACTCGGCGTTCTCATCGTGCGCGCAGGGGCACAGGCCGGCGCTCGCTTTTCGCTCGACGAGACAACCACCAAACTCGGTCGACATCCCGACAGTGAGATCAGCCTCGACGACATCACCGTCTCGCGACGTCATGCCGAGATCGAGCGGACCTCTGACGGCTATGTGGCCAGCGACGCTGGCTCTCTGAATGGCACCTACGTCAACCAGGAACGCATCGACAGGATGCTGCTGCGGCACGGCGACGAACTACAGATCGGCAAATTCCGGCTTGTGTTCTTCGAGCGTCACGATGGCTGAGCAACAGATTCCGAGCGCGTCGATGTCTCACCTTTCGATCGGCGAAGTGCTCTCGCTTCTCCTCGAAGAATTCCCCGATGTCACCATCTCGAAGATTCGTTTTCTCGAGAGTCAAGGTCTCATCGACCCTGAGCGCACCCCGTCGGGCTACCGCAAGTTCTACGACGACGATGTCGAGCTGCTGCGATGCATCTTGCGCGAGCAACGAGAGAACTACCTGCCACTGCGAGTGATCAAGGATCGCCTCGACTCGGGCGAGATCGACCCGACCTCCGAGACCGCGCGCCCGCGCGGAATTAAAAACATGCCCGACGACCGCGCAGCCAATGCACAGGTCGTCACCGGCGCGACAGGGATCGATGCACTCTTTGCGCGCACCGCTGCATCAAACACCGCCGTGACGGACGCCGGCGGATCATCAACCACCGAGCCGGAAGCCCCAGCACAAGATTCCGCTCCGGCAGCGACCCCGATAGCGGCGCCGCCAACGCCCACGGCGGTGATTTCTGCACCGGATCTTCTTCCTGGTGTCGTGTTGACCAAAAACGAGCTGTGTTCGATGGCTGGCCTTGATGCAGCCGAACTCGAGAACCTCGAGTCGTACGGACTCGTCATCTCGCTCCGAGGTTCCGGTGGGATGTACGACGAAGGCGCACTTGACATCGCACGCGTGTCCAAGCAGTTCCTTGACGCCGGTGCTGATGCCCGCCACCTCCGAGGGTGGAAGGTCGCTGCCGACCGCGAAGTGGGCCTGTTCGAGCAGATGATCCAGCCGCTCCTTCGCCAGCGCAATCCGCAGGCGACCAGCCAAGCTCGCCAGCACCTCGTTGATCTCGATCAGCTCGGCGGGCAACTTCGTGACGCATTGATGCAAGCTGCGATGCGCCACCACTTCGAAGACTGAGTATCGTTCACGGTGTGATACCTCTCGAGTTGGTTGGCGTCCGTGTCGAAGTGCCGGCGAATACGCCGATGATGTTGTTACGCGAACAGGGTGGCAGCCACCGTCTGTTGCCGATCTACATAGGGACGCCAGAAGCATCCGCCATCCACTACGCACTCGAAGGTGTCCAGCCGCCTCGTCCGCTCACGCACGACTTGTTCCTCGTCGCGCTCGGCGAACTTGGCGCGTCGGTGACGAAGATCGTCGTCACAGCGATGATCGACCGGACATTCCATGCCGAGGTACACATGTCGTCTCCGGCAGGGGACAAGGTCATCTCCTGCCGCCCATCGGACGCCGTAGCGTTAGCAGTTCGATGCGATGCGCCCTTGTTCGCCAGCGACGAACTGATGGATGCTGAAGCACAAGACGCTCCGGCCGAGCCTGAAACTGACGCCGCCGAGATCATCGACGACTTCAAAGATTTCCTCGACACCGTCAGCCCTGAAGACTTCGAGGCCTGAGCGCTCGCGCCCGAATGGGCAGCACGATCCCGCCGAATCGGGAGTCGCACGGCACCGAGCCCACCAAACTCTCAATCAATGGTTGACCGTTGAGCGACGAGTGGCGTAGAGTCGTTGATCTCACAGAGCTGTAACTACCCGTTTGTGGTGCTGCCGAGTGAGTTTCGACAACCGTCGGCACACCGTGTCGCCCTGTCGGGATCAACGACCGGAGGCACGACCATGGACGACACACAACTCAACGATCAGCTACTCGCGAAATCGCTCGGATATAGCGGCACGCAGACGGCCACGGTCGTCGGCATCACGTACCGTCAGCTCGACTATTGGGCTCGCACCGACTTGATTCGCCCGTCGCTCAGCGACGCCAGCGGCAGCGGCAGTCGGCGTCGTTACTCCTACACCGATCTGCTCGAATTGAAGACGATCAAGAAGCTCCTCGACGCCGGCATCAAGCTGGAACAGGTCCGCAAGGTATTCGAGTATTTGCGAGAGCACGTCACCTCCGACATTGCATCGGCCCATCTCGTGATCGAGGGCGAGAGCGTGCAGGTTTGTGCTGACGACGGTCAGTTGATCGACGTCTTGAAGAAGGGCCAGGGCGTTCTCAACCTGCTGTCGATGAGTGGCGTGCAGTCCGAACTCGAAGCCGATGTCGCCGAAATCGCTGCGCAGATCCTGGACGAGCAGCCCCACCGGCGGGTTATCTGAGCTGAGGGGTATCCACCATGCAACTCGAACAATCACCGCTCGTTGCGCAGCACCGCGCACTCGATGCCAATCTCGTCGAGTTCGGTGGCTGGGAGATGCCCATTGCCTACCCGTCTGGCACCGTTGCTGAACACCTTGCTTGCCGCCACGGCGCGGCAATGTTCGACGTGTCGCACTTGGGTTCCGTCCGGATCGAAGGCGAAGGCGCCTTCGATCGCCTGCAGGCCACGTTCACCAACGACCTGAACAAAGTCGCGCCGGGCAGGGCGCAGTACACGCATCTCCTCGATGCAGCTGACGCCTCCGTGCTCGACGACATCATCATTTGGTGGCATCCACGCGCCGACGGCGAACCCGACGTGTTCGACGTGATGCCCAACGCTTCCAACACCGACGACGTCGTCGCCGCCATTGGCGGAGTCGAGGCAACCCGCACTCGAGCAGTCATTGCAGTGCAGGGCCCAGAAGCCAAAACACAACTCGCTGCCGTCTTCCCTGCTGCAGCAGCAGTGGGCCGATTCCGTGTCGCCATCTGCGAATGGAACGGCACAAATTGCACCGTTGGCGGCACCGGCTACACCGGCGAGTCCGGCGTCGAAATCGCTGTGCCGGTCGACGCTGCCCCTGCACTCTGGGAAGCCCTCGTCGCAGCGGGCATCACGCCAGCAGGGCTCGGCGCACGCGACACGCTTCGACTCGAATCAGGGTTGCCGCTCCATGGCCACGAACTTGGCGCTGGGATCACCTCGCTGCAGGCCGATCTTGCCTGGGTGGTTGCCTGGAACAAGCCAGCCTTCACCGGCCGTGATGCTGCTCTTGCCGAACGTGAAGCCGGCGTCGCTCGCCGCCTCTTCGGTATCACCGTGGAAGGCCGTCGGCCAGCTCGAACCGGCTGTGCCATCTCGATCAACGGCAAAGTCGTCGGCGAGGTCACGAGCGGCAACTTCTCACCGGTACTTGGCCACGCAATCGCGCTCGGGTTCCTCCCACCGGAGACCTCTGAAGGGCAAGCGGTGTCGATCGACGTACGCGGCAAAGAGCTGATTGGTCGCATCGTGCGACCACCATTCGTCTGACCCGCAGGTCAAGTCTTCTTCTGCGCCGTCTTCCTGCGAGCGACAGGCTTCTTCGCCGCGACTTTTTTGGTCGCAGACCGCTTGGGCCGCGAAGCGGGAGCCGCAGGTGGGGGAGCGGGCTCGGCTCGTGGCGCTGGCCTGGAGCCACTGCCCATGCCGGGGAACTTCAGCCCGCCAAAGAGCCCGCCTGCTGATTCGGCAAGCTGCGTGAGTGGCCCGAGGCGGTTCTGCAGGTCGCCCAAGATGTCGCTGAACTGACCGAGTTGATGCGGCAGTTGCGCGAACGCTGGCGTCGATAACGTCTTTGCCAGCCGCTCGATCCCCGGTGCAGCCGCCATCGCCGGCCCGCTGACGACCTTCATCATCTCGTCAGCGGTTTTGATCGTCCGTGTCATCTGCGGGATTGCAGCGCGGATCGGCTCTTCGAGTTCGCTGACGATCGAGTTGATCCGCTGGGTGGTCTCGTTGAGATTCTCCATCGTGCGGTTGAAGTTCTCAACGCCCTTCAGGAACTCGTCGACCCCCTTGCGGAACTGCTCGAACGACTGGATCGTTCCTGCGAGCGGTGCCGCGAAAAGGTTGAACATTTGCGACAGGGGATCACTCTCAGCCATACCCACAACCTAGCTGCGCGCTCAGGTGGCATATGCCTCAAGTGGCTCGCAGGAGCAAACGAGGTTGCGGTCACCGTACGCGCCATCGATTCTTGACACCGGGGGAAAGAACTTCGACACACGCAGCGAGTCGAGGGGGAACGCCCCGAGATCACGGGAGTACGGGCGATCCCAGTCGCCGAGTAATTCCTCCGACGTGTGTGGAGCATGCCGCAACGGGCTCTCCTCGATCGGCCATTCTCCGGCAGCGACCCGATCGATCTCGCTTTTGATCGAGATCATTGCAGTACAGAAACGATCGATCTCGCGCAATGTTTCGCTCTCGGTCGGCTCGATCATCAACGTGCCGGCGACGGGGAAGCTCATTGTTGGCGCGTGGAACCCGTAATCCATGAGGCGCTTTGCGACGTCGTCGACAGTGACACCAGTCTCTTTGGTGATGTCACGGACATCGATAATGCACTCGTGCGCAACACGGCCTTGCTCACCTCGATACAACACCGGGAAGTGTTCATCGAGTCGCTCGGCAATGTAGTTAGCAGCAACGATTGCCACAGAGGTCGCATCGGTGAGGCCTTGGCCACCCATCATCTCGAGATACATCCAAGGAATCGGCAGGATGCCAGCAGAGCCGAAGTTGGCTGCCGACACGGCGCCGACCGGCGATGACCCGTCGAGCGGATCACCTGGGAGGAACCGTTCGAGGTGAGCCCGGACGCCGATCGGGCCCACGCCGGGGCCGCCACCGCCGTGCGGAATGCAGAACGTCTTGTGCAGGTTCAGGTGGCTGACATCAGCACCGAACTTGCCCGGTCGGGCGTGGCCGACCAGCGCGTTCAAGTTGGCTCCATCGACGTACACCTGACCTCCAGCATCGTGGACGAGTCCACACAGTTCACCGATCGATGCTTCGAACACACCGTGAGTCGACGGGTAGGTGACCATGATGGCTGCGAGTCGATCGCCCACCTCAGCAATCTTGAGCCGCACGTCGTCGAGGTCAACGTTGCCCCGAACGTCGCATGCGACGACCTTGACGTCGAGGCCAGCCATCACTGCACTTGCTGCATTGGTGCCATGCGCACTCGAAGGGATCAGGCAGACAGTGCGCTGCTCATCACCGTTACTCCGGTGGAAGGCGCGGATGGCCAGCAAACCGGCAAACTCGCCCTGGCTGCCTGCGTTCGGTTGCAGGCTAATGGCGTCGTAGCCGGTGATCGTTGCAAGCCGAGTGGCCAAGTCATCGATCATCTCGTGGTAGCCAGCAACTTGCGCAGCGGGGGCGAACGGATGAATCTCGGCGAACTCGGGCCACGTGATCGGCAGCATCTCTGACGTGGCATTCAGCTTCATGGTGCAGGACCCGAGCGGGATCATCGTGCGGTCGAGTGCAAGGTCGCGATCGCTCAGGCGACGCAGGTATCGAAGCATCTCATGTTCGGAGTGGTACCGCTCGAACACCGACTGAGTGAGGAATTCATCAGTGCGACGCAATGCAGCTGGGAGCCCGTCGGGCGCCTCGTCGAGTGCAGTGTCAACCAATGGTTGACCCCCGAGCGAGGCAACAACCATTGAGACGTGATCGAGGGTGGATGTCTCGTCGAAGGTCAGACCGACCTGAGTGTCGCTGACCCGTCGAACATTGAACCCAGCATCGAGCGCAGCGGCAATGGATGCGTCGACATCGGGGGAGAGCATCGTCAGAGTGTCGAACCACGTGTCGTTCAGGACCTCGATACCACCGGCCCGCAAACCGGCTACGGCGATCGAGGTGAGTCGCTGCACTCGCTCGGCAATGCGGGTGAGACCGGATTTGCCGTGCCATGCCGCGTACAGGCCTGCGATGTTGGCAAGCAGCACCTGCGCTGTACAGATGTTCGACGTGGCCTTCTCGCGTCGGATGTGCTGTTCGCGAGTCTGCAGCGCGAGGCGCAGCGCCGGGCGACCAGCGGTGTCTGTGCTGACGCCGACGATCCGGCCCGGCATCGACCGTGCTGAGTTCTCCCGGGCCGCAACGAACGCAGCGTGCGGACCACCGAACCCCATGGGCACGCCGAAGCGTTGCGCCGAACCGATGGCGATGTCAGCTCCCATCGCCCCGGGCGACGTGACAAGGACCGATGCCAGCGGATCGGTAATGACCGCTGCAACGCCACCGTGACCGTGCACGACAGCAATGGCCGCGGTCCAATCCATCACCCGACCGCGCGAGCCCGGGTTGCTGAAGATGGCGCCGAACACACCAGCTACGTCGTCGAGGAGTGCAACGTCGCCAACAATCAAGTCGATACCGACCGGCTCGGAGCGCGTTCGCAGCACGGCGAGCGACTGGGGATGAATGTCCTCGTGCACAAAAAAGCGCTGCGACTTCGACTTCGACTGGCGGCGTGCCATCGTCATTGCCTCAGCCGCTGCCGTTCCTTCATCAAGGAGCGAGGCGTTGGCGACGTCGAGGCCGGTGAGTTCGGTGACGAGAGTCTGGAAGTTGAGGATCGCTTCAAGGCGACCCTGGCTGATCTCGGGCTGATACGGCGTGTACGCCGTGTACCAAGCGGGGTTTTCGAGCACGTTGCGGGCAATCACCGGGGGAGTGATCGTGCCGGTGTAACCCATGCCGATCAAGCTGGTCACCACCTGGTTCTTGCTGGCAATCGCACGCAACCGCCGGATCGCTTCGGCCTCGGGCACTGCAGGTGCCAGGCCGAGCGGCTCGTCAGAACGGATCGAGTCGGGCATCGTTATGTCGAGCAGTGCGTCCACTGACTCGACGCCGATCGTTGCAAGCATGTGCGCCATGTCAGAAGCCGAGGGGCCAATGTGGCGGCGGACAAATTCGTCGGGTTCAAACAGGTCGGCGATCGGTGTGGGCACGGTTCTCTCCATGGTGGTGAGTTGGCCCCCGCTGTCATCGTTGCCTGAGAGTTTTGATCCCCGTGGGCGAGCCTCCCGCATCTGCAGACGACTTCTTTCCAGCGTGCCTCACTCGAACGGTCCTGGTGCTTGAGCGATTGCCGGGGTGGGTTGCGCCTTCAGCGCCGGATTAAACCGGCTCTCCCGATCGAGTGGATCGGCGTTTCAGTTGTGAGTTGCAGGTTAGCAAGGTGGCACCATCGACACGTGAACCCCAGCACGATGATGTTGCCGCTTCTCGATGGGTCCGTACTACAAATCGCTGAGCTGACGCATCGACCCCGCCGAGCCGAGCGACATCCATCGCCTCGAACGGTTTCAACGCAAGCGTGATCAGAATCTCCTCGGCATGACCGAGCCGCACGGCCCGCTCACCGTTCGGCCGCGTGCCCGTGCCCTGGCGGGGCATCAACGTCTGGTCAACCGGTTCTGCAGTGACTGCAGATGCCGTCTGCTCGTCGGGGTCCTTCCGGCCGGGAGCCGGCACCTCGATACTGGTGACGGTCATCGGAAACTCGATGACATCGTCGCTCGCGTGCCGTTCCCACATCGTTCCGACGTTACTGCGACCGGTGCTCTGCGTCGTTTCGAACCCCGGGAGTTGGTCAGACTCTCCCCATGGCGACGATCTCCTTTCCTGCTCGACTCCGTGCTCTGGCCGCCGAGGAACCCGATGCCGCCGCGGTCAGCTGCTCCGGCACGACGCTGACCCGCTCCGCATTGCAGTCGAGCGCAACCCGCTTGGCCCGAGAACTCCAGGGCCACGGTGTCGAGTCAGGCGACTACGTTACGGTCGCTCTTCCGAACTCGACCGACTGGTTCGTTGCGTATGTGGCGTGTTGGATGCTGGGTGCTGTACCCCAGCCGACGTCGGCAAAATTGCCTGCCCGCGAACTGGCAGCGCTCGTCGAGCTGGCCGAATCGAAGGTGGTCATCGGCGCGCCCGACTCAGCCGTAGCGCTGCTGCCAGACGAGATTGTGCACCTGCCGCTCGGCCATGTTGCAGACCTCGGGTTATCTGACAACCCACTGCCCGACGCCGTGTCGCCCGCCTGGAAGGCCCCGACATCTGGAGGGTCAACCGGTCGGCCCAAGCTGATCGTGTCGGGTGATCCTGCCGTATACGACACTGACGCACCGTTGCCGCTCGGCCTCGAAAATGACGGCTGTCTCGTGATGCCCGGCCCGCTCTACCACAACGGCCCTGGGGTCTGGGCGTGCCAGGCGCTCCTCGCCGGTAACCACGTCGTGCTGTTGCCGAAATTCGACGCAGAGGCGACGCTCGCTGCGATCGAGACGCATCGTGGGGACGTCGTGTACATGGTCCCGACCATGATGAAGCGAATCCTGCGACTCGAGCCCGACGTCCGGCTCGGCTTCGATTTGTCGTCGCTGCGAATCGTCTGGCACCTTGCCGAGCCATGTCCGGCATGGTTGAAGCAGGAGTGGATTGACTGGCTCGGCGCCGAGCGGATCTATGAGCTCTATGCCGGCACAGAAGCGCAGGCCGTCACCATCATCACCGGAACCGAGTGGCTCGAACATCGAGGTTCGGTCGGCCGCGTGACCACCGGAGAAATGAAGATCTGCGACGAGGACGGGAACGATCTGCCAGTGGGCGAGCAGGGCGAGGTGTGGATGCGATCGAACCGAGATACACCGACCTACAAGTACGTGGGTGCTGAAGCAAAAATACTCGATGGCGGATGGGAGTCGCTCGGCGACATCGGCTGGTTCGATACCGACGGCTATCTGTATCTGGGCGATCGCGTCGCTGACATGATTCTGAGCGGGGGAGCAAACATCTACCCCGCCGAGGTCGAGGCCGCGCTCAACGAACATCCACTCGTCGAATCATGCGCCGTCATCGGGCTCCCGAACGACGATCGTGGTAACGACGTGCATGCGATTGTGCAAGCCAACGATGTCGGTGACAGCGATCTGCTCGAGTTCCTCGCCGAGCGGCTTGCCACGTACAAGATGCCCCGATCGTTCGAATACGTGACCCAGCCGCTACGCGATGACGCCGGCAAGGTCCGCCGCTCAGCGCTACGCGCCGAGCGAATGTAGTCGTAGCCGATCACGCCGCCGGAGCGAATGAGCTCTGGTGCTGGGGCGTGGTGTTGCCGCAATCGTCGATCGCCTTGAGGTAGGGGTACGGGTTGACCGCAGCCCCGCCGCCCGGATGAATCTCGAAGTGGAGATGCGGGGTGGCGCTGCTGCCCGTGTTGCCAACGAATCCAACGACATCGCCAGCTTTGACCTTCGTGCCGACCTCAATACCGGGAGCGAAGCCGCTCATATGCAGGTAGGTGAAGTAAGAGCCGTTATCTTGGCCAACACGAAGGCCGTTGCCAGCCAAGGCACCGGGCCGATCCCAGTACTGCTTGGTGATGGTGCCGTCGACGACGGCGTACAGCAGATTTCCTTCTCCGGCGATGACGTCGACACCTTCATGGAGCCGCCCGTTGCCACGAGGGGCATGCCACGTGTTGCCGAAGTAACATCTGCCCTGGATCGGGAACCTGTCGAGCTTGACCGCTACCGCCGTCGACGTGGGAGAGGTGCCAGACTCAGAGAAGCCGAGTTTGTCGGCCACTTCCTGTGTCACCGTGCCAGTGACGGTCAGACCGTTTGTCTGCTGGAACTTTGTGATGGCGGATGCTGTTGCGTTGCCAAACGATCCATCGGCACCGCCGACGAGGTTCATCCCCGAATCGACCAGGAGTTGTTGGAAGACACGAACTCGTTCGCTCGACTCGCCCTTCTTGGGGAAATCGCCAGCGGTCGGGGCGAAGGCATTCGGCTCCGGTGTCGGCTCGGCAGTCGGTGCTGCCGGCATGCCCAGGTTCAAGATCCGAGCGCCCTGTGCGGTCACCACTCCGGTCTGCGGAATGGCATTCACGCTTTGGAAACCGATTAATGCGGACTTCGTTGCGTTGCCGAACGATCCATCTGCGCCGCCACGCACGACAATGCCGGTGCCCATCAACGCTGTTTGGAGGTCCTTGACCAATGGTCCCTGGGCGCCCAGAGTAAGTCCAACGTAGGGATTCGGGGCCGCAGGAGCAACTGGGGGAGCAACCGGGGGAGTCGTGGCCCCGAGACCAAGCTTGATTGCGGTTGTCTCGTAGATCGCGCCGCTGACGCCGAGGCCGTTTGCCTCCTGAAATTTGGAAACTGCAGCCTTGGTCGCGTTACCAAACACCCCGTCGGCACCGCCGCGCACGGTCATACCTGCATTAATCAGTGCCTGCTGAACTTCCTTGACCAGTGGGCCGCTTGCGCCAACCGCGAGGCCGATGTACGGGCGAGCGGTGGATTCCACTGTTACTTCATCTGGAGCGGCGGGAGCCGGCGGAGTTGCGGGAGCAAGGGGCGCGACCGAGGTGATTCCGAGCTTGGAAGCAGTGACCGCATCGACAGCGCCGGATCGGGTCAGGCCGTTCCAGCGCTGGTACTGAGCAACAGCCGCAGCAGTGCCCTTGCCGAACTGACCGTCTACGCCGCCCGCAAGGTAAACACCTGCGGCAACGAGTCGTTCTTGGAGATCTGTGACGGAGGCACCAGTCGCGCCGACCTGCAATCCGCCATACGCCGCCACTGCGGTGGGTGCCGGAGTAGTAGGAGTGGGAGTGGGGGTCGAGATTCCGAGGGCAAGAGCCGTGGCCGTATCGATTTCGCCGGATTGTGCGAGACCCTTGGTTGACTGGAAGTTGATGACTGCGGCGCGGGTCGCTGGCCCGAAACGGCCATCAGCGCCACCGGGAACGGCAACGCCGGCCGAGATCAACGCTCGCTGCACCGTCGCGACTTCTGCGCCGGCCGAACCCTGACGGAGACCGACAAGACTTTGGGCAACGAGGGGGGCATTCACAGGTTGCGGCGCCGCGGACGCCACGATGGGCATCGCCGACAAGCCACCGCTCGCGACAAGCGCACCGCAAACACCATGAAGGAGTAAGCGACGAATTCGATTCTGGGGGGACGCCTGTTTCGTCATCAACGATCTATTCCCTGCATAGAAGAGCTATCGGCGCAACAGCAGGGGACATCAACCTTCAGCCAAAGATCGAAGGTCTGATTTCGACTCGAGCGGAACACGAATGCTGCAGCCCACACGCCGGGCGACAACAAAACACCAGCTCACAGGACCAGAAGGAGATGCGGATCGCAGCCTGACACAATCTCTATGCTCTTCCTCTCGCCAGAACATATATTGACATAACGACAATTATCGGCGTTGCAGTCCGCAAACCGTCGTGTCGGGAAACCACCAAATCTCGTACCCAGCTCGCCATCTCACCAGACGCCGAATCCCACCCGAGTCGCGCGACCGGAGCTCCATCGAAGACCCGAGTCGTGAGCGCAACCATCCACCAGTGGGTCCCCACCACCACGACGGCCTCAAGCGAGCACCTGACAGCGACGCAGGACGAAGTCCTGCCTGGAGCGCTGAAGCAACGCTGTTCCCCAAGCCAGATCTCCCGCAACGACAACTTCGTGAAAGGCTCTTTATGTCATGACATAATCATGGCTGTGTACTGGGTGCGGACATTTCGCGATCACGCAGGGGTCTCGCCGCCTCCATCAGCCAGTCGAGCATTTCAGTGAGCTCGCGAACTGTCCGGGTACCGCCAGCGGACATGTCTCGGTCGGTGTCTTCGACTGCACATGCCAGCGCGTACAGATCGTCGTGCAGTCGGTCGAGTTCGTCTCGGGCGATGACGAGTTCATTTTCACTCAAGTCGAGTTCATTGGCTCGCTGACGCGACACCCAGTCCCATTGTCGACATCGTTGGCTGCAGAACCGTCGGGGTCTGCCCCGTCCAGTTTGCACCGGGAGGACTCGGCGGCACCATCCACAGTGCCGGGCCCCGCTCTTGACTCTTGTCTTGACCCCGCTCTCGTCCGGGACCGATGCGATGGACAATTCTGTCATGACGTAAACAGTACGCAATCACGGCCGTTGGACCGCGAACCTTGTCTGCGAGACTCCGGGAATGACCCCCCTCGATCTTCCGGTCGCTCCAGGCCGCTCATTCGCCAGCGACAACGCCGCCGGAGCACATCCGACCATCATGCAGGCCATCGTCGACGCCAACGAGGGCCATGCGCTTGCCTACGGCCAGGATGAGCACACGCAACGGTGCGAGACGGCCTTTAGCGAACTCTTCGGCACCGACGTCACGACTCGTCTGGCGTTCAACGGCACGGGAGCCAACATCGTCGCGCTCGCCAACATGCTTGGCTCGCTGCCGGGTCCGCATCACGCGATCGTCTGCACGGACTGGGCGCACATTGCAGTCGACGAGACAGGTGCACCAGAGCGCGCTCTCGGAACCAAGCTCCTCGAGATCCGCTCCCCCGACGCCAAGCTCACCCCTGAGTCGCTGCAGTCGGTGACACACCTGCAGGGCGTTCAGCACCACGTCCAGCCCGGCGTCGTTTCCATCACTCAAGCCACCGAACTCGGCACCATCTATACGGCGGGCGAAATCACTGACTTGTGCACTGCAGCCCATGAAATGGGCATGTTGGTCCATCTGGACGGCGCCCGGATCGCCAATGCGACTGCTGCGCTCGGCGGAACCCGGGAAACACTCCGGGCGTTCACTGTCGATGCCGGCGTCGACGTCGTCAGCTTCGGTGGCACCAAAAACGGCATGCTCGGCGCCGAAGCCGTCGTGTTTCTCAACAACGACGTGGCCGCCGGCTCCGAGTACACCCGCAAGCAGGTCACCCAACTGCCCTCCAAGATGCGCTACCTCGCCGCCCAGTTCAACGCGGCGCTCCAAGATGATCTCTGGATTGACCTGGCTCGCCACGCAAACGCCATGGCAACTCGCCTCTACGACATCGTGTCCGCAATCGACGGCATCGAAGTTGGCGCGTCACCCCAGGTCAATAGCCTGTTCCCCCGTCTCGCCCCCGAGGTAATCGAGCCGCTCCGTGACTGGTGCTTCTTCTGGGATTGGGATCCGACGGTCCACCAGGTGCGCTGGATGACGGCCTGGGACACGACCGAGAACGACGTTGACGTGTTCGCCGCAGGCGTTCAAGCGCTCGTCGCCGCAAATACTTGCTGAGTACAATTGACTCACGAGTCGATTAGGTTTATTGTCTCGCTTTGTCGGCACAGAACATGGTGCCGCACAGGGAAAATCCGCAACGACTCAGGGGGCACTGCTATGGCCGTCATCGATCTCAATGTGCAAATCGAGGCTGTGAATCACTGGATGCGCGACGGGGCCTGTAAGGGCCTCACGCATCTGTTCTTCCCGTCCGCGGCCGAACGGCCACAGGCGAGAGAGCGACGCGAAACAGCAGCAAAAGACGTCTGCGCGAGTTGCACCGTGCGTGCCGACTGCATGGTCTTCGCCCGCGAACAGCACGAATACGGCTTCTGGGGTGGAGAATCCGAAGACGAGCGCCACGCTGCCGGTTTCCGGCTCATCGCGCCCATCGGTGTGCGCGCCCGATCCGCATCCTGACGCCACTACTGGTTCGAGACGCCAGCTTCGGCGCGGGCTGGAAGCACCCATTCGGTGTACTGAATCCCGTCCCGTACGCTGGCATCCGTGTTTGATGTCACCGTCTTCGGCTCCGCCAACCTCGACCTCGTCGTCACCGTCGAACGCCATCCTCAACCGGGCGAAACGCTCCTTGGCGACTCGTATGCCGAGTTTCCTGGCGGCAAGGGCCTCAACCAAGTCGTCGCTGCCGCCCGTGCTGGCGCGTCCACGTCATTTCACAGCGCCGTCGGCGACGACGCGGCTGGCGATCGGCTGCGATCGCTCATCCTCGTCGAAAACGTCGACGATGCTCATCTGCTGACGTCGCACGGAAAGCCCACCGGCCGCGCAGCAATCGTCGTGAATGCCGCCGGAGAGAACTCCATCGTTGTCGTGGCTGGAGCCAACGCCGATGTCGTTGCACCGCGAACCTTGGCGCCCTGCCGCGTGCTCCTGACCCAGCTTGAAGTTCCCCTCGTTGAGGTCCAGGCAACACTTGCGTTGGCCCAATTGGCCGGCACGCTGACGCTGTTGAATCCAGCACCAGCGCAGGCGCTCGACGATTCGTTGCTGGCGCTGTGCGACCTCGTGATTCCGAACGAACACGAGGTCGAACTGCTCGGTGGGATCGAGGCCCTGCACGCGGCTGGAGTCGGAACCGTCATCGTGACCCGTGGCGCCGACGGCGTCACCATCAGCCGCGACGGTGCGATTGAGCATCGCACGGCCCTCGCTGTCGACGTGGTCGATACGACCGGTGCGGGTGATGCCTTCTGCGGCAACCTCGCGGCTCGGCTGGCTCTGGGAGACGAACTCTCCGACGCCATCGACTGGGCGGTCGCTGCTGGAGCACTGGCTGTCACCATCGCTGGGGCTGTGCCATCACTCCCCTACGCAGCGCAGACTGCGCAATTCATCGGCTGACCAGTCAGGACAGTACGCAGCAAGTTTCAGTGCGCGTGGGTCAGTCGAATGCTCGCCCAACCTGCATCAATCGTGGTGCGTTCGACCTGCATCGGAATCAGCGCGTCGATGACGTGCTGATGGTCGTCACCGAGAATGCCGCTGATGATGAGCACCCCGTCAACTGCGGTCAGGCGACGCAAATCGGCCGCCAGTGAAACGAGTACCGGAGCGAGGATGTTGGCAACAACGACGTCGTAGGGCCCTGAGATCGTCGCAAGCTCGGCCATGTCGACCTCGATCTGATCGTTCACGCCGTTGAGCTGAGCATTTGCAATTGTCGCCTCGAGGGCGCCGGCTGAGATGTCGGTAGCGCGGACGGTTGTGACGCCACGCTGAGCCGCAACGATCCCGAGCACACCCGATCCACAACCGACGTCAAGGACGCTGGATGCATCGTGATCTGCCAGATAATCGGTCAACGTGCTCAAGGACAGCCGTGTGGTCGGGTGGTCGCCTAACCCGAACGAACTGCCCGGCTCGATCAACGTGACAAGGACGTCAGGGCCGGCGTCGAGTTCATCCGCCTGCCACTGCGGTACAACGACGCCCGTCTTGGCGTACCAAGTCGGCCCAACGTGCTCCCGCCACGTCTCGACCGGAGTGACGACATCGGCGGTGCGCCACGCCCAGCCCGGTTCGAGCCGCTCCACCGCTCGGCGAATCGATTCCTCAGTTGCTCCAACCGACGTCCACAATTCGACCTGTCCATCGACGACCTGCCCGACGCCGACGGCCTCAACGCCGAGTTGCCAGAGCCGATCTGCTGCGAGCTCCTCGTCGATTTCGGGAACGGTCACATGGAACGTTTTGTTCGTCACAGCCGCATTCTCGCTGGCGAATGGGCCCGACCGGACGCCGCGGTCAATCGAGACGGCGCAGACCAGTCTTGTACACCTCGATACGTTCCTTGTAAGAAGACGACGCGAGTTTGATGTCTTCGATTCGTGCACGATCAAGCCTGATCTGCGCCGGAGACCCGACCGCCATGCCTCCCGACGGCACTTCAACATCCTGCAGCACGACAGAGTTTGCCGCCACGATCGATCCGGAACGGATGATTGAACGATGCAAAACCTGGGCGTGATTACCGATCAAGACGTCGTTCTCGACGGTGCACCCCTCGAGGTGGATGCCATGGCCGAGAACGCAGTCGTTCCCGACAATCGTTGGCCAGAACGGCGTCGTATGGATCACCGATGTGTCTTGAACGCTGGTCCCAGAACCAATTTCGATATGGCCACCGTCGCCGCGCAACACAGCGCACGGCCACACAGACGAGTACGGACCAATCCTGACGTCACCGATGATCACGGCGTCAGGATGGATGAACGCATCGCTGCTAATTGTCGGTACGAGATCACCAAGTGCGTAGATCGGCATGCGCGGCACCGTAGGCCAATCGGCACCTGTGCACCGAAGCGGATCAGGTTCCGATATCTTGGCGCGTCTATGCCCCGCAGGATTGACATCGAACTGACAAGCGCGAGCTCGGACGGTTCTTGGACATGGCGTGCAGCCGGAGCCCTCAAGCCGAAAGGCACCGTGGACGGCTCGATCCTCCACGATGGTGCCTCTGTCGGCGACGTCGTGAAAGTCGAGGCCGAGCAGATGCTCGATGGGATGGAAATCCTCTCGGTTGTTAAGGCACGCGACAAGAACGAAGGTCGTGGCCTCATCGAGTTGCTACCCGACGACAAGCCCTTTGAGGCCGTCATCGAAACAAAAGCCAAGCGCGGCCGAGGCGAGCGCAGTGGCGGCGACGACCGTGAAGGACGCGGCCGAGGCCGCGGACGCGACGGCGACGACCGTGGTGGTCGCCCCGCCCGTGATGGAGACAAGCGCGGCAGTGGCCGCGAAGGTGGCCGTGATGGAGACAAGCGCGGCAGTGGCCGCGAAGGTGGCCGTGACGGCGACAAGCGTGAGCGGTCCGACCGCCCGAAGAAGCCGCATTTCGAGGCACCCCCCGAGGTTCCTCAGCGGCCCAAGCCAAAGCGCCTCCGCCCAGGCAAGGCCCGTACCCAAGCAGTCCTGGCGTCGGTGCCCGAAGAGCAGCGTCCAATCGCCGAACTCGCACTCCAGGGCATGGGAGCTGTGCGCACCCGGGTCAAGGAAGAAAACACCAAGCTCAAGGCGGACGGGAAACCGGAAATGCCCGAGTCCAGCGTCACCAAGATGGCAGAAGACATGCTGCCCAAGCTGCGTGTCGCTGATTGGCTCGACCGCGCTGAGGCCGCTCAGCGCCAGATGCAGCACCTCGATTTGCGTGATCTGCGCAGCGTCGTGGCTGCAAGCGCAGATCCAATGGTTGCTCGTGACGAGTCGACCCGTGTCATTGCTGACGAGCTCAAAGCATCCTTGGTCACCAAGCAGTCCGAAGAGATGGCCAACTGGCTCGAAGACGTCGACGCCGCACTCACTGTCGGCAGAGTGATTCGGGCGCTTCGACTCTCGTCGCAGCCTCCGAAGGCCGGCGTAATGTTCCCGCCACAGCTCGCCAAGCGTCTCGGCGAAGCAGCAACCAATTCGCTGCTTCCTGAGGATTCAGGCGATCGCTGGTCGGCAGTCCTCGAAGCTGCTGCCTTCTCCCCTGTCCGCGCCCTCGTCACACCGACGGTTGCGCCGACCACCATCGACGACGAACTGAAGAAGACGATACTGCGCCTCGGCCCGCTGTTGCCGCAGATCGCCGCATTGCTCGGCATCGAAATACCCACGAGCACCAAGCGGCCCAAGCCGCTTCGCCCGACAAGCCGCAAAGAACAGAAGAAAGTCCGCGACGACAAGCGCGAGCCGGGTCTCGGCGAACGCGGCAGCCGTGACGGTGGTGGCGAACGAGACGGTGCGCGCGAAGGCAGCCGTGACGGCGGCGCAGGCCGCGGACGCGACGGTGGTCGCGAAGGCGGACGCGACGATCGGGGCGGGCGAGGCCGTGACGGCGGCGCAGGCCGCGGCAAGCCAGGCGGTCCAAAGGACCGTCCCAAGGGCATGCGTGACGTTGCTGAAGTGATGGCTGCCAAGCGTGCCGCCGAGGCAGCAGTCGAGGCAGCCGCAGAAGCTGCAATCGTCGAAGCAGCAGCAGTCGAAGCAGCAGCAGTCGAAGCAGCAGCAGAGCCGGCTATGGCCGAAGTGGAAGTCGAAACCACGACTCCTGCTGACGCACCCGCTGCAGATGTTGCAACACAAGATGCATCGACCGACGAGGCCACAAGCGCACCCGCCGAGGCCGAGGCTGCTCCCGACGCAGTTGACGCTCCGGCAGAAGACGCCACCGACAACAGTTGATCGTTGACGGCGGGTTGGCCTCAGGGCCAGCCCGCCGCATACGCTCAGCTGCCATGTCAGACATCGTCACCTACGAAGCCACTGGCCGCATTGCGGTCATCACACTCAACCGCCCAGAAGCGCGCAACGCCGTCAACGGTGATGTCGCCGAGGGGCTCGAAGCAGCAATCGACCAGCTCGAAGGCGACGACGACGTGTGGGTCGGGATCATCCAGGCCAACACCGACGGGCAGTCCCGCCCGGTGTTCTGCGCCGGAGCCGACCTGAAGGCGATTAACTCGGGCGACGCTGCCCGTCTCAACACCAAGCGGGGAGGCTTTGCGGGCTTCGTTTACCGTGAGCGCCGCAAGCCCATCATCGCTGCCGTCGACGGACTCGCAACCGCTGGCGGCTGTGAGATTGTCCTCGCTGCCGACCTCGTAGTGGCCAGCACACAGTCGGCTTTCGGCCTTGCCGAAGTAAAGCGGAACCTGATCGCTGGCGCCGGTGGCCTCTTCCGACTTCCCCGCGCTATCGGCCAGGCGGCCGCGATGGAAGCAATCCTGACGGGCGAACCAATTCCGGCTGAGCGGGCCTACAGCCTCGGGTTGGTCTCTCGCCTCACCGAGCCGGGTGGTGCACTCGCCGAGGCCACCAAGCTCGCCGAGCAGATCAGCCAATCAGCTCCAATGGCCGTGTCTGAGAGTCGCAAGATCGTGCAGGCCGCCGCCTACGAAAGCGACGAGACGTTGATCAAGATGACCAACGACGCCTTGCGTAACGTCATGGCGTCCGAGGATCTGAAAGAAGGCCTCACCGCGTTCATCGAGAAGCGCCCGCCAAACTGGCAGGGCCGCTGATCTGCGCAAGCTCCACTGTCCACCAGCAGGCAACCTCCTCGTCGCCGCTTAGAGGGGCTTGTACGTCGTAATCAGCCGAGCGACAATACCGGCTCGCTCGTAGAGGTTCTTCGTGTGTCGATCGCCGGGTAACGACTGGCCTTCCACCGCAACAGCGCCGCGCTCTCGGGCGCTCGCCATGGCAGCAGCGAGCAGCGCATCGCCGAACCCGAGTTCTCGAGCTTCGGGCGCGACCCAGACCTGATCGACTCGGATGATTGAGTCCGATCCGAGCAGAGCAACCATGTACCCGACGACAACGTTGTCCATGTGGCCAACCCAGACGTCATCGGTGTCACAGCGGCTGACCCACTGTTCACCGATCTCGGGGTGTTCGATCAGCCAACGTTCGCCGCCACGCTGGCCGACGAGTGCCGCGCGGGCTGCTGCTTCGAGCAGTTTGAGTTGTGCAACGTCATCGGCATCGCGGCGATCCGCCAGGCGAACGGTGGGATCAATCACAGCGTCAGGCCTTGCGGAGCTGGTCGAGTTTGCCCAGGACAGTTCGACGGTGCCGCCCGGCTGTCTCGTACAGTTCGATGAAGTCGCGTTCTGCCTGGGTCAGGCCTTGGAGCTTGCCAACGATGTGTGCCGCCGGCAGTTGGTCGTAGTCGGGCAGTGCAAGCGCTTCAACCCCGACCGACGCCGGCTCAGCTGGCACTGCGTTGGCGGCAGGAACAACTTCGACAATCTTTCGAGGCTCAGGTGAGAGTACGGGAGGAACAGCCGCTGGGGACAACCGCTCACGCAACTGCTTGGCACCCTGATCCACGGCCATCTTGCCGATGAATCGCGCAAGTGCAATCTGCTGTTTCGCTTTACCCACCGTTACTGGCAGGTCGCCGACGAGCTGTGCGCCAAGCCCGATCGGGGCGTAGAACGCCGCTGCCGCAAATCGTTCCACCTGCGTGGGACCAGGTCGCGTCATGGCGCCCTATTCAGGAAAAGATCGGGCAGTCGTCATCGCCGATAGGGCAGTTCGGAGCACTCGACTTCACCAACAAGAAGCAGGAGCTGCAGAGCTGTTCGTTCTGCTGCTTCGGCTGCAGACGCTCATCGCCTTCACCCTTGGGCTCAGGATCGTCCTCGTCGTCTTCTTCAGCGTCAGCAGCGACCAAGCGGTCTTTCAGGATCTTGTCGAGGTCTTCTTCGACGTCATCATCCAGTTCGTCATCGTCGTCGTCATCGTCGTCATCATCGACGGCCTTACGCTTGGTCCGAGGCTTGGCGGCTTCGTTCTCGTCCTCGTCCTCTTCGTCGTCGCCAGAGCCGATGTCATCATCATCGACGTCTTGCTCGTCGCCGTCGCCGTCGTCATCTTCGTCGAGTTCGGGCTCGACTTCTTCCTCTTCGATCTCTTCTTCGGAAATGTCGTCTTCAGCCATGGTGCGTTCTCGTCAGGTCGGTGCGCCTCGCCTCATGCAAGTGCCGCTGCGGGCGGAGCATACGCTCACGCCCGGCCAGCAGAGAGCAACAGAAACAGTGACACCCGTCACAAAGCCGATTCACGTTGGGCTCATCAGGAATCAGCAGCGTCGCGTCGGGCTTCCGCTCGGCGCTCTGCCTCAAGCCGCTCGAGTTCTGGCGCCTCGGTCGTCATGTGGGTCATCGTCGCAGCGATTGCGTGATGACCGGCCTTTTCGGCGATCAAGCGGTGCATCTCGAGTGCGACACGCCGATACGACGGGTGGCCTTGTGGCGACGAACGAAGTTCCAGCATGTGCATTGCCTCACGGGCGTTGAACTGCATGCTGTATCGCATTCGATAGGCCATCGACACCGCATACGGCGCCTGTTCAGAGAAATCGGTGTTGAGCGCGTCGTACAGGCCCGCTGAACGGTGCATCGCTTCGTCGAACTGGGCGCCGACGCCAGCTTCGTCAACCAGTTCCGGACGTGTGTAGCCGTGGTTCGGTGTGAGACGCTGCCATTCGATGGTGAGCATGCGATGGCGCTGCATGTCGCGAAAGGCGCCGTAATCGCTCAAAATATCGAAGCGGTAAAAGCTGCGCTCGAATGCGCGGCCAGGCTTGTGGCGGCGGTTCTCGCGCTCACCGACGTATGCCCGCATCAGCGACACCTTCTCGTCGACGCCCAGATTTCTGACCTTCTCGAGCAGTTGGTGCTCAGGCAGCGAAGAGTGGGTGTAGCAAATAGAAGCCAACAGCTTGTCTTCCGCTTCAGGATCAAAATCGACAAGCTCAACTTCAGACGCGACATCGACCGGTGCGTCGCCGAAGAGATCATCGACGATCGCCTTCGTGCCGGTCCGTGTCTCGGTCAGATAGCTGCTCCATCGGCCACCCCGGTCGGGAATATCGACCCTGCGCAGGAAGCTCGGAATGACCTTGCGTAACTCGTGCAGCATCAGGTCGGCGTAGTTGCGAGCCTCGGGCAACGCACTCGCTCGCATTCGGAGGAGGAGCGCTTCAAATGCCTGGCCGGTGCCGTAGATGCCGACGTTCGACGTCGCTGCCGCCGGCAGAATGCCGCGGACCGCATCGAGCGCTTTCGCCTTCGTGGCCATACGGTAGACGAACTCACTGTTGTCACCCCGGGGCACCGTGTTACGGACGAACTCGGTGACCGTGTCGGCACACTGGCTGTAGCTGTCGAAGATTCGGTCGAGGTCACCGACGTAGCGCGTACCAAGCGGGCCTGCGAGTACTGCGGGGTCTCGGTAGTACCGGTATCGGCCGCCGAGCCGCGAGTCATAGGCGATGTAGCGGGTGCTCTGCTCGAGGTAGCTCATGAGCCGGCCCCACTCGAGCACCTTGGTCAAGATATTCGACGCCTGTTCACAGGCCAGGTGGACTCCACCAAGCTGGGCGACCGAGTCGTCTCCGTAGTCGAAGAACACTCGCTCGTACAGTTCCTCTGCACGATCGAGGCCGATCGTGGCGTCAACCGAGAGGTCGCCGGAGATGTCCAAATCGCCGACGAATTCGTCGAGGAACAACCTCCTGAGCGACTTCGGACTTCGGCTGTACCGAGCGAACAACGCGCCCTTTACGACCTCTGGAAGATTGACGAGTGCGAACACTGGCCCATCAAGGTTCGTGAAGTACCGACGAAGAATGTCGGCCTCGTCCGATGTGAAGGACTCTGGGACGTAGACGGCCACGGGCGCATACTCTACGACGGCGAGAGCGCGACAACGGGTATTCCCAGGATTGTCAGGCGCGGTGCGGGCCCAGTGGTGGAGTTCATCGAAATCGCAATCATCGGCGTGACCCTGCTTGCACTCGATGCGGTCTCTCGACGACTCGACTCGTCTGCGTGATTTCTTTCACCGTCACACTGGCGGTTTCCTGCACGGAGCCACCGCTGCGTCCGGGGCGCCAGGCAGCCTCAGCCGTAAACAACGGCGGCGTCCGGTTCGACGACAACCTGCAACGAGCGGGCACGTCCACTGGGTCGTCCGTCGACGCAGATTTCGAGGGCCCGATCAAAGGTCCAGCTGCGTTCACGGAACGAACGCGTCTCGATCGATGGGTGCGGAACGTGTCCTCCGGTTGGCAGTCGCCGACGAGCCTCCCACCGTTGGCGCAGCCCGAATTCGCTTCCCCATTCGACGCTCTCGGCCCGGCCGTCGTTCGGATGTCCACGCGACACGACGTGCCAGTCGCCGAGAAACTGCGCATTCATCACCATCAGTACCGGCCCCCGCCACCAGCCTCCACTCCATCTCGGCAACTGCACAGTGACGTGCGCGACCGCGGTTGCTTCACGCTCGTCGTTGAGACGAACTCGCAGCAGATCGATGGAGAATTCGAGCAGCGACGGACGGTCGTCAAGTGGTCGCGCCCCGATCGTCCGATGTAGGTCGCCGCCCGTAGGAGCAACTCGCGCACCGACATCAGCGGTCAGGAGGCGGCCGACAACCTGATCCGAGTCGGCGGACTGAAGATCCGACGGTCGAGCGACCTCGATCCCCCAGGGCTTGCCCTTCTCGATGGTCACGAGGTAGCTGGCTGCTTGGTCTCGTCGTCGCGCCTGTTGGTCGGTGCGGCGCTGTCTGACACGACCCCCCGGAATGCAGCTTCGGCGGCTTCTCCTGCTGCCCGACGAGTCCCACGCATCGGAGCGACAACCGACAGTTGCCTGAGGAGGTCGATGAGTTGGCGGGTCGTCCTGACGAAGTCACCGCCGGTCATCTCTTCGTCGTCAACAACTTCGGCAAAACCCTCGCCGGCGACCCAAGCGTAGGCAATCGCCGCGAACGTCGGATCGGGACCGCGATGCTCGGCAACGTCCGCAGCGCGCTCCTTGGCGTTCAGGTCCTCGCTGAGCGCGGCCATACGATTCCAGCGGGACCGCATGTCATCAGAAGAGAACCAGGGGCGCGGCGGCGGCTCTGGGCTGCGGTGTTCGTAGACCACTGTCGACACGAGCGCAGCCAAGTCAGCAGGGCTCAAGCCGTCGAACAGGCCAGCACGGAGCGCCTCAGCAACGAACAGGTCAGACTCGTGGAAAATCCGCGACAACATTTCTCCCGCCTCGGTCAGCTCCCACATCTCGAGGTCTGCGTACCCGAACGTTTCGAGTACCACCAGAATCCGGTCGAAGTCGCGAGCCAGCGTGGAGGTCTTGCCGTCGACGCGGCCCACAATCTCGGCGACCTCGCGTTCGGCCTTAACTGCTGAAGCCATCGCACTGAGCCGCTGCTTCAGGTCGGGGTCTCGGGCAACCGGGTGCATTTCAGCGCTCATCGGCGCGGCTCTGCCCTCGCTGCGGATCTTCGGCGCGGCCTGCAACTTCGCCTTTCGCAATCGGTAGGCGACTTCCTTGCGGTATTCCTTGCGATTCGGTGCGAAGTTCGGCGGCAACTTGATCGAGCCGATCGCAGAGGGCGGCGAGTCGAAGTCTTCTGCCATTGCCTGCAGCAGGTCGCCGCCTTTACTCACGAGCGACAGGCGCGAACCCGACTTGCGGGTCGCCGATGCCACGACGACCGCAGGGCCCCGGTGCTTGCCTTTAAACAGCTGGATCACTACACCCGGCTTGAGCTGCTGAATCGTGTCATCGACGTCGTCGCCCCGTTCGTAACGACGGTCTCGACGGGACGACTTCTCTTGTGCTCGGAGCCGTGCGTACTCGTCGATGTCACCGAACGGGCTCGTTGCCTGTGCGCGAAATTCAGCAGCTGCAGCGCGTCGCCGTTCGAGCCGCGCCTGCATCTTCACGATGTCACGGTCTGCCTGATACTGGGCGAACGAGAGATTCAGTAGGTCGTGCGCTCGTTCGCTCTCGTAGGTGCGAATCAGGTTGGCGGCCATGTTGTATGTCGGTCGGAAAGCCGACCGCAAATGGAATTGCGAGCTGCCGGCAAGTTGTGCGACATCGTCGAAGCGGATCCACGGCGACCAGAGGACGACGGCGCTCCCACGGTCGTCGATGCCACGTCGGCCTGCCCGGCCCGTGAGCTGTGTGTACTCCCCTGGCGTGAGTTGCTCGTGATGCTCGCCGGTGAACTTGGTCAGCTTCTCGATCACGACGCTGCGTGCTGGCATGTTGATGCCAACAGCGAGCGTCTCCGTGGCGAAGACGACCTTGATCAACCCGGCGATGAAGCATGCCTCGACAACTTCTTTCATCGGCGGCACCATGCCGGCGTGGTGAGCTGCGACACCTGCATCGAGTTGCAAGAGGAACTGGTCGTAACCGAGGACGGCGAGGTCGGCTGAGTCGAGCCCACCAAGGCGGGCATCGGCGATAGCGCGGATCGCCCTCCGGTCTTCGTCCGTTGTCAGGCCGACACCGAACTCGACGCACGAGCGGGCCGCTTCGTCGCACTGGTTACGGCTGAAGATGAAGAAGATCGCCGGCAACATGTCCTGCTGATGGAGCAGCTTGAGCGTCTCGACCCGACCGGGTGGCACAAGCTTGCGGCGGTGCGCTCCCTTTGGGTGGCCGGACTCGCTGCGGTCGTTGCGATCTTCACCGCGTCTAGCGCCGGGCCCGCGACGGATCGCCGATTCGTCGAGCCGCACCGCGTCACGATTGACAGCGCCGTTGACGAACGTCGGCAACAAATGCAAACGGTCTTCGTTGCGATCCTTCGCGAGATACTGGTTAGCCAGCTCGACAGGCCGCTTCAACTCGGTGACGGCGTGCGTGGGGCCGCGTACCGTTGAGATCCAGTCAGCGAGCTGCTGGACGTTGCTGACCGTGGCTGACAGACACACCAGCCGAACATGATCGGGCAGGTGGATCATCACCTCTTCCCAGACCGGCCCACGGAACGTGTCTTGCAGGAAGTGCACCTCGTCGAGCACAACGAGCCCGAGATCTGAAAGTTGGCCTACGCGGCCGTAGATCATGTTGCGTAAGACCTCGGTGGTCATCACCACGATCGGAGCGTCACCGTTGATCGAGTTGTCGCCGGTAAGGAGACCGACCGCGTCCTCACCGTGCATGGCGACCAGATCGCGGTACTTCTGATTCGACAGCGCCTTGATCGGTGCGGTGTAAAACGCTCGCTTGCCGTCACGGAACGCCGCTTCGATGCCGTACTCGGCAACGACGGTCTTGCCACTGCCCGTTGGAGCAGCGACGACGACATGCTTGCCATCGTCGAGCGCGTCGAATGCTTCGAGCTGGAATCTGTCAATCGGGAAGTTGTAGCGAGCGATCAGGTCAGCTCGGTCGGCACGCACGGTCAGACGGTCGGACGCTTGCGGAGAACCAGCCAGCCCACCAAAATCGCCACGAAGTACAAGAACATCATCGGCAGCGCAAGCATCATCAGCGTGATGGGATCGCCCGACGGTGTGATCACGGCTGCGAGAATAAACACACCGATCGTGGCATATCGCCAGCTCTTCAAGAGGGTTCTCGGCGACACGACATTGACCAGTTGCAAAAAGACAAAAAGAACAGGCAGCAGGAAGCCGACACCAAAGGCAAAAATCATCAGCCCGATCAGGCTGATATAGCTGCTGACCGAGAAGATCTGCTGCACATCTTCACCAGCCCAGCTGATCAGGAATTCGAGTGCCCGATCGACGGTCAGGTAGGCGAGGCTGCCACCAGCTGAGAACAACACCACAGACGACAGCACGAACGGGACGGCGTATTTGCGTTCTTTGGCATGCAGGGCCGGTACGACAAAGCGCCAGATCTGCCACAGGATGATCGGCAGAGCGGCAATGATGCCGCCGTACATGCCGACGCGAATGCGAGTCGACAACCCCTCGGTTGGCGTCGGAATGAACAGGCTCGGGTCGCAGAACCCCGCCGGCTTCTCGTTACACAGGTCGACGTATGGCTGCTTCAGGAACTCAAGAACATGGTCGTAGAACGCAATGATGACAACCATGCCGATCAGCACGGCGAGCGCTGCTCGGATGATCCGGGTCCGCAGCTCGGCAAGGTGCTCGGTGAGTGTGAGCGTGTCGCCGACCCCAGCTTCGGCTTTGGCGTCGTCAGTCACGGTACTCATCCTGCGGCCACGTCGGCATCTGCGGCCACGTCGTCGGTAGTAACCACGGGTTGGTCGGCCGCTTCGGTCATGTTGTCGACTTCATCGGCCAGCACCTCGGGAACAACTGGTTCGATCGGGCCGCGCGCATTACCCGCGGCGATCTGGTTGATGATCACAGGCGGCCCATCGTCAGGCTCGTCATCAGCGGTCGCATCGCTGGTGGCCTGGTCGCTCTCTGCGCTGTGTGGCGTTGCAACAGCCGACGCTGTGTCGTTGTAGGCCGGGTCGGCTGATTCGAGTGCAGCTTCGGTGATTGGGACATCGGTGATGGCCGCTCGGTCGGCTGACTTGGCTGCTTCGCGCAAGGCACTGTCTTGGGCAGCTTGCTCGGCGATCTTGTTCGGGTCCGCAGCGTCTTGAACTAGCCGAGCGGTTTCCTTCATCTCACGGATTGGCTCGTCGAGAACGGACCTCAGCTCAGCCTGGAATCCGTTTCCCATCTTCTTCAGCTCGCCGTACGTCTGAGCGAACTTTCGGACCGCATCCGGCAACTTCTCTGGGCCGAGGATCACGAGTGCCAACAGCAGAATGACGATGATCTCGCTGCCCTGGAGGTTGAACACGTTTTTCAGTCTACGGGACTGGCATCATCTCGTTCAGTGCAACAACGTCTCCCATCTCGCCTCGACCCGCCGATCGCGTTCGCCCATCGAGGAGCGCGTGCCCATGCGCCCGAGAACACCCTTGACGCATTCGAGCTGGCACTGAAGCTCGGCGCATCCGGACTTGAAAGCGATGTCTGGCTGACGGCCGATGGTGTGGCTGTGCTCGATCACGACGGAGTGGTGAAGCGGGGGATTCGTCGCAAGCCGATCAGTGGCGTGCTGCGCTGCGACCTCCCCGAGCACATTCCCACCCTGGTTGAGCTCCTCGAACACTGTGGAACCGACTACGAACTGTCACTCGACGTGAAAGATCCCGACGCCGCCGCAGTCATCGTCGATGACGTTCGTTGCGTCGACCCGTCGATGCTTTCTCGAACGTGGCTGTGCGATCCCGACTTCGAGCGATGTGTTGCCTACCGTCCTGAGTTCCCTGACGTCAAAATTTTGAATTCGACGCGCCTTGGCCGCCTCAAAGAAGGCCCCGAACGTCGAGCGGCATCCTTGGCCCACCACGGCATCGACGGCGTCAACATGCATCGCACCGACTGGAACGGCGGTTTGGCAGCACTGTTTCACAGGTTCAACCTCTATGCGTTCGGTTGGGACCTGCAATTCGACGACCAATTGGAGACCGCGTTCCGCATGGGCCTCGACGCCGTCTTCAGCGACCACGTCGACATCATGATGGACGCCTTTCACAAGGAAATCGGCGGCCCCCTACCCGAGTAACTGTCACACCGAGGTCAGACCAAGGTGTGACGTTCTTGTCACGCTCCGGTCTGACCAAAGTGTGACGAAATCAGACAATCGCTTTGTTGACGGGACGCCCAGGTCAGTCGATCGCATGGCGAAGCCGCGCTCACAACCACTGCCAATGGGATTTCGGCCAAAACACCACGAAGGCACGGCCGACGAGGTCGTCTTCGTTGATCGCTCCCAAGACGCGACTGTCTTGGGATCCGCCACGGTTGTCGCCGAGCACGAACACAAAGTTGTCCTGAACGACCTGAGACGGGATGTCTCCGCCGCATTGCCCTGGGGTCCGATCCACCTCGTCGAGATACGGCTCATCGAGCACCTGAGATGTCGAGCCGGTCGCTGTAGTGATCCGCACGACGCATCCGGTCATTTCGATCGTTTCGCCGGGCAAACCGACCACTCGCTTGATCAGGTCGCGTTCAGTCGTGTTCGTCAGCTGGTGCAGGACGACCACGTCACCGCGATTCGGGTCGTGAAGTCGGTAAGACAGCTTGTTCACGAAGATGCGGTCGCCAGTGTCGAGCGTTGTTGCCATCGACTGGCCTTCCACGACGAAGTGGGCCAACACGAAGCCACGGACAACGAACGCCACAAGAAGCGCAACCGTGACGACGACAACCCAATCAAAGAAGGCTCGAGCGCCTGACGACGCGCGGGATGATGGGCGGCTCGAGGAACCGGTGCGCTCACCACGTGATGTTGCAACCGCAGAGCGATTTTGAGAATCGTTCGACCACGGGTCATCGACTGACCCGCTGCTCGGCGTGCCCGAGGGCGGAGGCGGCAATTGCCCGTCGTTCTGGATTGTCACGAAAGCTCAACGGTACCTGCCTACGGCAGCCGATCGGCGGCAGCAAGACACAGCCTCACTACTCCCGTAGTTTATCCGTGCATCTATCCCGGCACCGAGACCGGCACCTCAATCCAGTGCCGACCTCGATGGTCAGAGCGTTTCGATCAGCCGGTCGACGCGTTCGTCGTGGCTCTTGAAAGGGTCCTTACACAGCACGGTCCTCTGCGCCTGGTCGTTGAGCTTCAAGTGCACCCAATCGACCGTGTAGTCACGATTCTTCTCCTTGGCGCGCTTGACAAACTCGCCGCGCAAGCGGGCACGGGTCGTCTGCGGCGGCACGTCGATCGCAGTGTTGATGTCCTCATCGGTACAGATTCGCTCAACGAGACCGCGGTCCTGCATCTTGTAGAACGGGCTGCGGCTCCGTGAGACGTCATGGTATTGCAGGTCGAGCAGTTGGACCCGGGCATGGCCGAGCGGCAGATCGTGCCGCTCCCGGAATCTTTCGATCAGGTTGTGCTTGATCACCCAGTCGACTTCTCGGTCGAGCTTGAGCGGATCGTCTTCGATCGTGCTGACGCAGTGTTCCCACATGTCGAGGGCCTTTTGTTCCAACGGCGGAAACCCTGGTCCGTCGGCGTAGCGCAGCGCCCGATCGAGGTACTCCCGTTGGATGTCGAGCGCGCTGACTTCCCGCCCGTTTGCGAGGCGCACAGTCTGGCGGCAGGTGATGTCGTGGCTGATCTCACGAATCGCCCTGACCGGGTTCTCAAGGGTCATGTCGCGCAAGACGACGTTGGGGTCTTCGAGCATTCGCAGCATGCATGCCGCAGCGCCGATCTTCAAGAAGTTCGTGTACTCGCTCATGTTCGAGTCACCAACGATCACGTGTAGCCGTCGGTACTTCTCGGCATCGGCGTGAGGCTCGTCACGGGTGTTGATGATTGGACGGCTGCGCGTGGTGGCCGACGAGACGCCTTCCCAGATGTGCTCGGCGCGCTGTGCAATCGAAAACTTCGCGCCGCGAGCGGTCTGCAGCACTTTGCCAGAGCCCGCGTAGATCTGACGGCTCACGAAGAACGGGATCAACACCTGGGCGTACTTGCTGAGGTCGGCATCACGGCTCGTGCAGTAATTCTCGTGACAGCCGTAGCTATTACCCGCAGAATCGGTGTTGTTCTTGAACAGGTAGATCGTGCCGCGGATCGACTCTTCGGCCAGCCGTTGCTCGGCCGATTCGACGAGTTGCTCCAAGATGCGTTCGCCCGCCTTGTCGTGGACAACACACTCGTAGATCGAGTCGCACTCTGGTGTTGCGTACTCGGGGTGCGATCCCACATCGAGATACAGCCGAGCTCCATTCTGCAGGAATACATTTGAGCTGCGGCCCCAGGAGACCACCCGTCGAAAAAGATATCGGGCGACTTCGTCCGGGCTCAGACGGCGTTGGCCACGAAGCGTGCACGTGATGCCGTACTCGTTCTCCAGCCCGTAGATCCGACGTTCCATCATTTGCTCCCCACTTCGGTCAACCTAATGCAGGTCATCCGGCTCCGGCATGTCGGCCGCAGACTCAGTGAACGCGCGAGTCAGGGAACAATTTGAGAAAATTCTCGGTGTAGAAGTTCGTTCGGACCCGCTCGCTGCGATCGCCGAGCGACTTCTCGAAACGGCCAATCGGATCCTTGCCGCCTTCAACGTGCGGATAGTCGCTCGAGAAGAGATAAATGTCGTCGTAACTGGTGTCAGTCAGCATGCCGATGTCTTCGAAGGCGAACGGCGTGAAGGCCATCTGCTCCCGAATCGTCTCATTCGGAATGCGCTTCAGTTCGGCGAGGTATTGGTCGACGCGACTCCACGACCGGACCACCCAGTCGAGTCGAGTCAGCATTGCCGGGACCCAGCCGGCGCCCAGTTCGACCGCGGCACCACGCAACTTTGGAAACTTCTCGAAGATGCCATCCATCAGCAGTACCGAGAGGAACGTTTCAGGGCCCTGGTGCATGACGGCCATATCCTTACTGCGAACGTTCTCGCCGCCGCCCATCCAGTCGCGCACAGCAGCGCGACCCGTGTTCGTCCAAACCGGGTCGAGCTGTAGCGGTGCCCCGCCGACGTGCAGGACGAATGGCCGGCCCGAGTCGGCCAAGCGTTCCCAGAAGGGGTGCAGGTCGACGTGGCTCGGCGACCGTTCCCCTGCCGCCATGTGGGGCACCCACACGGCTTCGAGGCCAGCCTGGAGAGCGAACTCGAGTTCGGCGACGGCCAGCGCTGGATTGTTGAGTGGCACGACAGCAACGCCCATCAGCCGGCTGTCGTTGGCCACGAACTCACTCATCGCTCGGTTATGGGCGCGGGTAGCACCGTATCGAACGTCGTCAGGAAGATTCGTGCTTGGGTGAAACGGTGTGACGACGCTGTGCGTCGCGAAGACCAGTTGCTTCTTGAAACCGAGCATGTCCATGGCCACCGATCGGTCGTCGCGGTCGAAGGCCCCGAGCGCTTGGATCTCCTTCGACTCAGCAATGAGCTGATCGCCGAGCGCCACCTGCGCCTCGACGTGCGCAACGGTGTGCTTGGAGCCGTTTGCCACGATGGCGTCGACTTCTTCGTCGGTCACCAGCGAGGCGGAGTAGTTGACTGGGCGGATCTGATCGCGGATCGCCGGGTCGGCATAATCGATGAGGAAGTTCGGCAACTCCATGATGTGGCTGTCGGCGTCATAGAAAGCACGGCTGGACGGTGCATACGTCATGCTCCGACAGTAGCTGGTACCACGTTTGCGTCGAGATGCGCGTTGGACAGTCCGCAGAAACTTCGACGCAAACGTCAGTTAAGCGAGCAGATCGGCGAGGGCTGTGGCGTCGATGCGGGCGAAGCAGCGCCGCTCATTTCCACGCGCCAGCTCCGCCACTTCGAGATCGCCCACTTCGATCTCTCGATCTGGCCCACTCAATGCTGCGAGACCGACACGAATCGCAGCGCCCCGGTCAAGCCCGTCAACAAAGGTTGCGCCGAGCCGACCACGAATTGCTTCGGCATCGCCACCGATCGCTGCGTAGTTGCGTTCGTCGACGACGGTGCCGTCGTAGAGCAAGTGAAACATCTGGTCGCCAGACGCATCGAGGCCAACTTCCGCGACGAGGATTTCGACCTCCATCGGTTTCATCTCGTGGGTGAAGATGTTGCCGAGCATCTGGGCGTAGCTGTTCGCCAGGCTGCGCGCGTCGACATCGTCCCGGGAGTACTGGAAGCCCTTGAGATCAGCAGCGCGCACACCGGCGACACGAAGCTGGTCGAACTCGTTGTACTTGCCGACGCCAGCGAAGGCGATGCGGTCGTAGATTTCCGAGACCTTGCGGAGCGTCTCAGATGCATTCTCGGCGACGATGACGATGCCGTCGTTGTGCCGAACTGCGACCAGGGCGCGTCCTCGCGAGATGCCCTTGCGCGCATAGTCGGCGCGGTCTTTCATCATCTGTTCGGGTGCGACATAAAACGGCTGGCTCATCGGCTACTCACTTCATTGACAATTGCTTCGAATCGAGCGGCAAGATCGGCGTCGTCAACACGATCCCACCCGTCGACATCGATCGCAGCAACAACCGGATAGATGCCGCGGAGTACGTCGGGCCCGCCGGTGGCACTGTCCGCGTCTGATGCCTCCCAGAGCGAGCGGCACGCCAGTTGGATTGCGTCGTCACGGGACAGACCGTCACGGAATCCGACCTTCATCACCGTGCTCGCATGCACGCTCCCTGAACCCGTCGATACGTGATTGCGTTCTTCATATCGACCACCAGTGGCATCGAAATCCCACAGACGACCAACTTCGCGCCGCACGTCATAGCCCGCAAAGATCGGTACAACGACCATGCCCTGCATCGCTGCAGGCAGATTGCCGCGGACCATTGCCGACAGCTGGTTCGCCTTGCCTTCGAGGCTGAGCGACGAACCTTCGACCTTTTCGTAGTGTTCCAACTGCAGCTGGAACATCTTGACCATTTCCATTGCTGGGCCAGCCGCACCGGCGATCGCCACGGCACTGTGCCGATCAGCCTGCACGACCTTCTCCATCGATCGGTGGGAAATGATGTTGCCGGACGTCGCCCGACGGTCCCCCGCCATGACAACGCCACCCTCGTACTTGAGGGCGACACACGTGGTCGCGTGCGGAACCGCGAAACTGGCGCCGATCACGGACCCATTGGTCGCAATGTCTGGCGACATCCCGATGCGCCGGAGGAGTTCAGGAAAGCTCGACCCCGGGTCGTCGCCCGGAGAGAAGAACGGCATCGACACGGGTTTACTGCCCGCCCTTCTGGACGTACGACTTCACGAAGTCCTCAGCGTTGGTTTCCAGCACTTCGTCGATCTCATCGAGTAGATCGTCGATGTCAGCCTTAATTTTGTCACCGGTTTCGGTAACAGCTTCTGCCGCTGTGTCGACATTCTCTTCGGTGTCTTGAGTGGGCTTGGACTTTTGGATCCGTTCGGCCATTTGATGTCTCCCTGATTGCTGCTGCTCGGTGACCGAGCACTGTGTCGAACTGTATTGAACTTTTGGCTACTGGCCCAGTCGATCGAGAAGTTCGCGTGCGGTGTCACACCCGTCGATCAGCGCTGCGACGTGTTCGGCAGTGCCTTTGAGCGGTTCCATCATCGGCACCCGACGGAGGGGGTCGCGCCCGACGTCAAAGACCATCGAGTCCCAATTGGCTGCCACGATCTCGTCCGGAAACTTGTCGAGGCAGGCACCACGGAAGTACGCCCTGGTCGTCCTCGGGGGCGCAGTCATCGCTGCAACTGCCTCGTCCATCGTGACCAGGGTGTCCAATCCGGCCCGATCAGCCAGGCACTTGTCCCGTCGTAAGTCGTGGTACTGCAAGTCAATCGCCTTGAGGCGAGCTGCGCCCGGAGCGAGGCCGTGTCGATCGGCGTATCCCTCAACCAGACGCTTTTTTGCAATCCAGTCAACCCAGTGCCCCATCGAATCGGGATCCGTTTCGAGCCCTTGGAGAACGGTCTCCCATTTCGCCATCACATCGGCACCCACGGCCTCTCCCACCGACTCGAGGCCGTGGTTCTGTGCGTACTTTTGGGCCCGTTCAAACAGGCCCCACTGGATTTCGAGAGCTGTTGCTCGGCTGCCGTCACGCAGCAGGATCGTCTGACGCAGCGACGGATCATGGCTGACCTGGCGAATTGCGGCGACCGGGTTGCCGAGGAGCCAGTCATTACCGAGTTCGTCATCTTCAATCATCGACAGGATGATCGAAGAGGTACCGACCTTCAAGTAGGTGGCGACCTCGCTCATGTTCGCGTCGCCCACGATCACGTGAAGCCGGCGATACTTTTGCGCGTCAGCGTGTGGTTCGTCGCGGGTGTTGATGATCGGCCGTTTGAGCGTGGTTTCGAGGCCGATCTCTTCTTCGAAAAAGTCAGCACGTTGGCTGATCTGGTAACCGATGTCGTCGTTCGGGCGGCCGGGAAGTTCGCAGCCGACCTTCCCGGCACCGCAGAAAATCTGGCGCGTGACGAAGTGCGGCGTGATTTGGCTCGCCATCCGGCCGAACGGCAAATCACGACTCAGCAGGAAATTCTCGTGGCAGCCGTAGCTATTGCCCTTGCCGTCCGAATTGTTCTTGTAAATGATCATTTCGACGCCGCCGGCGTTCTGCGTGTCGCTCGCGAGTACAGCGTTCGCGTGAGTCATCGACGCCCGAATGATCTCGTCGGCAGCACGATCCCAAACGACGGCTTCGCGAGCGTTGGTGACCTCTGGCGTCGAGATCTCGGGGTGCGCGTGATCGACGTAGTAGCGCGCTCCGTTGGTGAGCACGGCGTTGACAAGAGTGGTCTCTACCTCGGGGGCAAACGACTCGTCCATCGATTCACCGCGGGCGTCATTGGAAGGCTGTTCGTCTTCGAAGTCCCAGCCGATTCGGCCACGCTTGCGCGCAAGCGAAGAGATATACGCGTTGATCAACAACGACGACGCTGACACAGGATTGCTGTCGGCGCCACGAACGATGATTCCGTATTCGGTCTCGATGCCGAGCACCTTCGGGAGGGCCATGTCGTCAAGCTACCGGAGGGCGGTGAACTGCTCCGGTCCGTTCGATCAGAACGCCATCAAAGAATTTCAAAGGTCAGGCCCGCATGTTCGACGAGCGAATCGATGTACGGCGCGCCAAGCGCCGTCGCTGGTGTCCAGAATCCGCCTGCAACATCGGAGTCAAGAAGCGCCAATGCGGCCTCGCCGAGCATCTTGGACGTGGAGCCGTATCCGGGATCACGATCGCCGGTCACCTTGGTAATGATTGTGTCGCCAGATGCTGTTGTGCCGTGGAACCTGATGTCGAAGAAACCCGCTTTCTGAGCTTCCGGTGACGGTCCTTCACCGGGCTCCGGGAGGAACTTGCCCAGCACCTTACGCATCGGTCCGACAGACGCTGCGCCCATGAAGCCTCCCATGCCACCACTGAAGCCGAGCGCCTTGACCCGGCCGGCCATACCGTCACCCATCATCATTGCTTCGCCGTACGTGAAGTCGTCGCCCCAGACATGGTCGAGCAGCGAGTGCGTGCGAAAAACCACTCGAGTGTTCGTGCCAGCCATGACGAACGGAGCCAACCAGGAACCGAGGCCATCGTCGTGGACGGGCAGCGTGATGCTCGGCTGGTCCTTGCCCTCGCGATCGCCCTTCACTCCAAGTGCGTACGGGTTGGCGAGCACCTTGCGCAGGCTCGGGTCTGCCGACACCTCTTCCATCATGTTCATCATCGAGGCAACGGTGCCGCCACTTGCGCCACCCTTCATCGCCTTGACGCCCATGCTGATGGTCGTACATGGTGCACCGAACTGCTCGATTGCAGCCCGCTGGGTGTACCAAACGCCGAGGTCGCTTGGCACTGAATCGAACCCGCAGGCGTGGACGATCCGGGCGCCCGTCTCGACGGCGCGCTCCTGGTAACGGTCGATCATGCGCTGCATCCATTGCGGCTCTCCTGTGAGATCGCAGTAGTTAATGCCCGCTTCGGCGACTGCAGCAACCAGCTTCGATCCGTAGAGGGCATACGGCCCAACGGTCGAGATGACGAGCTTTGTGGAGGCGCACAGCGCTGCAATCGCGTGGGCGTCATCAGCATCAGCAACGATTCGGGGCACATCGGCACCCGTCGATTCTGCGACAGCCTCGAGCTTCTGCGCGTTCCGGCCTGCGATGGCCCACTTGACAGTCTCGCCGTCACAACCGTGCCGGTCGACGAGATACTTGCAGAGGATCTGGCCGACGAAACTCGTTGCTCCGAAGACCACAATGTCGTGCTTGCGTTGCGCTGCCATGTAAGGACAGTACCCATATCGCACCAAACCAGTCCCTGCTTCTGATGAACAGTCGGTGATGAGGCTCCGAGAAAGTTCTCCAGACCGATGCCGTGATGCGGAAGAAACAACAGGCTCCGGATGTTCCGTTATGGCAAATCAGGCCGAGCGGGATTGAATCAACACCCGAACCGACCGTGTTTGTTAGCCCAATCTTCTGATCCGCCCTACAGGTACTGGCCGGTTTGGGCTCGCTCGATGGCCCGACCGCCAGTTGGGTCGTCAGGAGTCTCTTGGGTGACGAGGGTACGGATGAAGACGATCCGCTCGCCCTTCTTACCGGAGATCTTCGCCCAGTCGTCGGGGTTCGTTGTGTTCGGCAGGTCTTGGTGTTCCTTGTACTCCTGCTTGATCGAGTCGAGCAGATCCTGCGTACGAACGCCCTTCTCGCCGCCGTTGATGACCCGTTTGATGGCGAGTTTCTTGGCCCGGCGCACAATGTTCTCGATCATGGCTCCCGAGCTAAAGTCCTTGTAATACATGACTTCTTTGTCACCATTTTGGTAGGTGACCTCAAGAAACTTGTTGGCCTCATCTTCCTTGTACATCTCGCGGACTGTGGCATCGAGCATTGAGTCGATCGACTCAGACTGGTCAAGCGGGATCTCATTCGTGAGGTACTGAGCGAAGATTGCGCGAGCGCCAATTGCGTTCGGACGCTCGATCTTGATCTTCACGTCGAGGCGGCCCGGGCGCAGGATTGCCGGATCGATCAGGTCCTCACGATTGGTCGCACCGATGACAATCACATTCTTCAGGCCTTCGACGCCATCGATCTCAGCCAGGAGCTGCGGGACGATTGTCGACTCCATATCGGAGCTAATGCCGGTACCGCGGGTGCGGAACATCGAGTCCATCTCATCGAAAAACACGATCACTGGCCAGCCCTCGTCGCTCTTCTCGCGGGCACGCTGGAAGACAAGTCGGATTTGGCGTTCGGTCTCACCGACATATTTATTGAGAAGCTCGGGACCCTTGATGTTGATGAAGTACGAGCGGCCCTTGCCCTCCCCCACCTTTTCGGCGACCTTCTTCGCGAGGCTGTTGGCAACGGCCTTCGCAATCAGCGTCTTGCCGCAACCAGGAGGGCCGTAGAGCAGGATCCCTTTCGGTGCCGGCAGCTGATGCTCGGCGAAGAGGTCGTGGTGGAGGAACGGCAGCTCGACAGCGTCGGCGATCTGTTCGATCTGCTCGTCGAGACCTCCGATATCGGTGTACGAGATGTCGGGAACTTCTTCGAGGAGCAGGTCTTCGACCTCGGGCCGCGGCAGCTTCTCGAGCAGCAAGTTCGAGCGGACGTCGAGACGCATGTGGTCGCCGCTGCGGATGAGCGTGCCGCGCAGGTTGTCGGCCAGCTCACAGACGCGCTCTTCATCGGCGCGCCCCACAACGAGCGCCCTGATGCCGTCTTCCATGACGTTCTTGACCGTCACGACCTCGCCAGTAATCTCTGACGCACGCGACATCACGACGTTGAAGCTCTCGTTCAACACGACCTCGGCGCCGCGGTTCAGCAACTCGTGGTCGATATCGGGGTGGAGCGACACGCGCATCTTGCGGCCGCTCGTGAGTACGTCGACGGTCTGATCGTCGTTCTTGCCAACCACGACGCCGTACGCTGACGGCGGCTGACTCAGCTTGTCGACCTCGTCGCGCAGCGTTGTGATCTGCTCACGGGCCTCGCGGAGTGTGTAGGAGAGCTTCTCGTTCTGACCCACGGCCTGTGCGAGCTGGCCCCTCGTTTCCAGCAGCCGCTCTTCCAGCGAACGCATCCGCTGAGGCGCATCGGACAGCCGACCACGAAGATGCTCGATCTCCTCGCGCAGGCTGGCCACCTGCGCATCGAGGTCAGCGGTCGATTCGTCCGGGCTCGCCATGCTCCGAATGTACACCGAGTGGCTCTCCCCATGCCCGACGCACCGCCACCTTCGGATGCATGTTTACATGTTGCAGTCCGTGTAAAGTCGAGAGGTACATCGGCAGGCCTTCTCAAGGTCTCGCCATCGCCCTCTGAGCGCCAGCTCAAGACCTAATACGAAACGAGAGCCAACTGACATGAAGGTCTGGATCGATCAGGATCTCTGCACCGGCGACGGTCTCTGCGAGGAAATTGCACCCGACGTCTTCACGCTGCTGGACGACGGCCTTGCATATGTCGTCGAAGGCGACAAAATTTTCGCGAAGGCAAAGGGCAACCTCGAAGGCGCTGAGGGCCTCGCCGAATTCCCCGACAAGTTGCTTGACGCTGTTGTCGAATCCGCCGAGGAATGCCCCGGCGAGTGCATCTACATCGAGCCGTAGCGCTCCGCTGCTGCTGAGCAGCACCCAGTTCTTGACGGCCCGCGATCTTCTGTTTGCGGGCCGTTGCGCGTGCACCCCTCCACCGCATCGCCTCAAGTTTTGTGTGAGCCATCACGGCGTCGTTTCCTGCAATGGCTCACACAAAACTGGACTGCCCCGTTTGTGTGAGCGATTCCAACGTCGTTTCCTGCAATCGCTCACACAAAACTGGACTGCCCCGTTTGTGTGATCGATAGCGGTCCGTTTGGTTGACACGCGTGCAGGTACGATTATTTTGATGGCCGGGGCGACGCAGAATCAGAAGGAACCCCGCCAGCGTTATGCCCGAGGTGAGGGAGCCAAGCTCCGCGTTGACCTGCTCGAAGCTGCTGCTGAGCTGATGGCAACACACGAGTCGATTGAGGCGATCTCGCTGCGTGCAGTCGCCCGCCGGGCCGGCGTCTCCCCGACGGCGGTCTATCGCCACTTCGACGATCACCTCGACTTGCTCGCTCAGGCCGTCGACTACTGCTGGACCAACTTTCGCGACGCGATGCAGCAGGGCAAAGACAGCTCAGCCGATCCGTTCGTCGCCTTCCGCAACACAGGATTGAACTACATCGAGTTCGCCATGCGCCACCGTGGGCAGTACCGGGTGATCTTCGCGAACCGCCTCGACCTTGGCCTCAAACCGAATACTTCGGCAGTTGAGGCGTTCGACATTCTTGTCGACCTCATCGCACAGGTGCTCGAAGCAAACGCCGACGACCGTGTCGCCTTCGACGTTGCCATTCAGGCGCACACGTGGATCCACGGCATCGTCGACCTGGTCGGCGGCAATCCAGCGATGCCCTGGCCCGACACCGAGACGATGCTCGACGGCCTCGGCGAATCTCTTCGACTCATCCCTGCTCCCTCGGCAATCTGTCACACCGAGGTCAGCTCGGTGTGACAGATTGCCGAGGTGACAATCAGGCGATGAGCTTCGGGCCGCGTTCGCTCTTGCCCAGGAACCGAGCAATGGTCAGGAACGCTGTATGGGCGACCATGCGATGGTCGGGCCGCACAGCCTGTCCTTCAATGTGCCAGCCACGATGCAAGACCTCAAGCGTGCGAGCGTCGATCCACCTCCCCTTCAAGGCTTCGCGGACCTTGGCAGCCTGCGTGATCGACGGCGTGTATGCGACGAGGATCCCACCGGCGCGCAGTGCCGACTCGGCGTGCGGCACGACGTTCCACGGCTCAGGGATGTCCAGCACCACGCGGTCGAACGGTCCATGCGCGGGGTCGATCGGCTCGTAAGCATCTCGAATGTGGATGTCATAACGGGACATCGCTTCGGTTCCGAGAAAGCTCTCGACGTTTTTCTTGGCACGATTCGCGAAGTCTTCACGTAGTTCATAGCCGACGATCTCGGCGCCGTAGCGGAGCATCGTCATCGACAACGCTCCTGAGCCGATACCGGTCTCGAAGACCTTCACGCCCGGGCCAATGTCGGCCAACATGCAGATGGGTCCGAGGTCTTTCGGGTAGATGACTTGTGCGCCGCGGGGCATCTCGACGACAAAATCCTCGAGCGTTGGGCGGATGACGATGTATTCCGACCCCTTCGTCGAGTTCACGAAGACGCCTTCGGGATTGCCGATGATCTGGCTGTGCGAAACGAAGCCGTTGTGGCTGTGGAATTCGCCATCGTCGGCGAGGTCAATCATGTAACGGCGCTTCTTGCTGTCGAGCAGCAACGCCTTTTCGCCCACGGCGAAGAGTCCAGTCATCAATCAGATCCAGTGCTTGTCAGTGTCGTCGACGACGTTGCTTGAGCACCATCTCGACAGGAACGGCCTCATGTGTACCCGACTTCTCGAGCAATCGGCAGAACGCGTCCACATCTCGGTCGGTCGGTGCGCCGAACGGACTCTGGAGTGCTCGATCTCCCACTTCGGATTCCGGAGCAACACGCGTATCAGTTCGCTCGCTGAGCGGCCTTCTTCTGGGCACGCGACATCTGCGCACGATCGGCCTTGCGGCGATCAACGGCAGCCATTGTTGCAGTCTTCTGGGCGCGCTTGACGATCTTACGCTTCGGCTTGGCAGCAGCTTTGCGTGCCCAAGAATCAGCGACGTCAGCGCTCGCCTGCGCCTTGAGCCCAGCCTTGGTCAGGCCAAGTGCCTTGCTCTGCTTTGCCGTCATCGGCTTGTCGTTGAGCACGTTGACGAACGAGTTGAACCCGACCTTCTGCTTGGCAATCGCCTCCGGATTCTTGCCGAAGAACTTCTTGATTGAGCCACGCCCGAAGACGACCGCACCGATGATTTTCCAGAACGTGCTCGGCCCGAGGAATCCGGACGAGATCGCTGTACGCCGAATGATGACGGACGGGCGGAGAGCGCGAGGCAGCAGAGCCATCAAGACACCGCCATCAGACGCGGCGGATCTCGACGATTGCGCTCTTTTTCTTGCCTGAGCGCTTGCCCAGAAGGAAGAAGATGATCAGAAGGACCATGCCGCCGCCCGCTGCAATGCTGGCGATGGAGGTCTTTTTGTCGTCGACTTTGCCCTGCACATCGCCCTGGAGACCCTGCAGCTTGCCGCGCAGGTCGTCAGGAGTGATCGTCTTGGGTGTTACGGGGGTGCTCTTCTTTGCCATGATGACGGTTCCGGCTTCTCTCAGGACTTCTTCGGGAGGGGCTCTTTGTTCAGCGTGGCCTTCTTGATCCGCAGGATCGTGAGGAAGAGCAACGCCACTGTGACAATCAAGGTGAATCCGTACGCCGACCAGGACCAAGCGCCGCCGGTCGTCCAGCTGATCTCAGCCTGGAAGAGCCGGAGTAAACCAAGCATCAGCAAGAGCAGTCCGAGACCCAACGCAAAGGCCCCGGCAACGCCGTAGAACAGCCAGGAGCCAGCGCCCTTCAGCGGACCAAGCGTCTCCTGCTTTGCGTAGGCCTTGACAAACTCAATCACCTCACCAAGCGAGGCATCGTCTTGCTTGCGGGGTGGTTTCGTCGCGTCAATGCTGTCTGGCACGGATCAGGTTCTATCAGATCAGCGGGTGATTCAAGCCATGCACTCAGGTCAGCACAGGTCAGGTCAGGCGGAATTTGAGCATGGCCTCGACGTCATCGAGGACTTCATCGAGTATGTCGAGCCGTGCCGCTGGCCCAGAAGCGCACAACAGTCGATAACGATCGGCCGGTCCAATCGGTGCCAACGACGCCAAATGATACGTGGCGACGAGCGGATCATCGGAGATTTCGGATTCAGCAAGATCAAGTGGCACGTCGCCCAACTCGGCAGCGAGCGCCAGCGCTGCCCGAACTCGAGCGTGCGACGCAGCGACGTCCAATGCCAGCGTCGGCGGGTCGGGGTCTTCGTCTGGCCAGTCGTCGACGTCGGCAAGCGGATACGGCTCATCGGGGAGCCAGGCCTTTATTCGGATCCGTCTGGTGCCGACGGTGACCATCGAATAGCGCTCTTGATCGAGGGCATCGACGTTGATCATCTGGGCAATCGTGCCCACCATGGAACGCTCATCGCCGCCGCCAGCTTCGGATCCGTGCGTAATCAGTGCCTGACCGAACTCCGGTTCACCATCCTGTTGGAGGCAGTGGACCACCATCTCGCGATATCGCGGTTCGAAGACATGCAAGGGAAGAACGCCACCCGGCAGCAAGACCATGCCGAGCGGGAACATCGGGATCACCGCCATCCGCTCACCCTTCCACGCCAGTCAGCGAGGCGCCAGTTCAGCGGCGTCGGGACCGGCTGGATAGCTGTCGAATCGTTCTGCGAACACCTGCCAGAGCGAGGCGTATGTTTCATCGGCAATCTCGTTGTCGTTGAGGATCAGCACAAACTCAAGAGTGTCCCCGTTCCCCGCATCCACGTACCCGGCGAGCGCCTTCGATGCGAGGGGAGGCTCATCGACGGGCGGATTGCCGAGCGTTCCGGTTTTGGCGAAGAGCTTCCCGACCAACGGTGAGGTGAGAAATTCGCTGCGGAGCGTTCCTGTTTCGCCTGCAATCGGGAGCCCGGTCGCCACGGCACTGCCGCGGACGCGTTGCAGCACTTGGAGCATTGCTTGGCAGGTGACGGTGTTCTGCGGATGAAGCCCCGAGCCATCGAGTAACCGGACTCCATCGAGGTGAATACCCCACTCGGCAAGCGTTCGATCGATGACCCCGAGCCCTGCGGCCCGGGTGCCCTGCCCCGAGTCGGCGACCCCGAGTTCTTTGAGCAACATCTCGGCGGTGTTGTTGTCGCTGTTGATCAACATCTCGTTCACAATGTCGCTGAGTGGCGCTGACGTCACTGTGCCGATGACCGTGACCAGCGTCGATGCCTGGCCGCTGCCCCACCCGTTGTTGACCCGCACGCCGCGGTTGCTGACCAACCTCGCCAGCTCGCGTGCAGCGGCACTGTTCGGGTCGTCTTGCGTACCGCTTCGGTCGCGGACGCGCGAGTCATTGACCAACAGCGCATCGTACGGGCCAGCATCGTTGAAGGCGACGCCATCACCCCACCCCTCAACCACGAACTCATCGTCGTAGCGCGATCCATCGCCGATGACCCTGCCGTTGATCCGCTCAACACCGTTGGCAACGAACGCATCGGCGAGCACATCAAGCGACGTCGTGTTGAACGCCGGAAACGAGTCGTTTTCGATCGAGTAATCGTCGGCGGTCAGGAGCGGATCGCCGCCACCGACCAGGAACACATCGCCGTCGACCACGCCATCGACAACAGGCGGGATACGGACAGTCGTCGCGAACGTGTAATCGGAGCCAAGCACCTCGAGCGCCACTGCAGCAAGAACGAGCTTGAGGGTGCTCGCAGGGACCACAGGAAGTTCGCCTTGGTACATCGTGACGTCGACCCCGTTGGCCGAGACAGCGAAGCATGATGTCGGGTTCAGAAATCCGAAAAGCGGCTTGATGTTCTCTGCGAGCCGATTGGCGTCCGCAAGGTCAGCGACGGGCTCGGGCATCCGGCGATAGTCGAACAGCGACGTGCTCAACACAGCGCGCTGAGCTGCTGTGGCAATCGAGCGCGCCGATGAGTCAACAGGACCGCTGCTACCACCCTCTTCGAGTTCGGCGACCGCAGCACGACTGTTGTCGTACCGGTCAGCCTCAGCGTCGAGCCATTGCCGCCCAACCAGCAGCCCAACTGCCGGAACGATGGCCAGTCCAACGAGGAGGAACAATGGTGCGCGCCGGTAACGCAGTGGTGACGCCACCACATCGACCCGCATGTTCACGACTGCTGTCCATCTCGGAAAATCAGTTGGCATGAAGCGCCCCGATACATCAGCGAGGACCCAGCTGGGCGGGGCTGGCACCCGACGGGTAGGTGTCGAGGGCCTCGGCCAGGCCATTCCAGATCGGCCGATACTCACTCTGATCAGAAATGGTTGGTCCGTTGAGTATGAGCGAGTACTCGACTGCCGTACCGCCCTCGACCGGCAAAAATCCGGACAGCGCCTTCACTGCTGGCGGATCGGCGTTGAATGGCGGGTTGTTGAGCGTGCCGGTCTTGCCCATCAATCGTCCTGCGACCGATTGGTTGGTAAAAATGTCGCGCAGCGTGCCAGTCTCACCGGCAATCGGCAAACCCAAGCCGAGCGCAGACGACGGGCCGTGTCGCTGCAGCACAGCAAGAATCGCAGCGCACGTCAACCTGTTATCAAGGCTCAAGCCGGACCCATCGGACAGCACGATGTTGGTGGTGTCGAGACCCCACTCATCAAGCTTGGCAGCCATTACTCGCGCACCGGCTTCTCGGGAACCAATCCCTTCACCGACGAGCCCGATTTCCTTCATCAACAACTCGGCGGTGTTGTTGTCGCTGTTCGCCAACATCTCGGCGATGATCTCAGCGACCGGCGCAGATTCGATCGATGCGATGACGGTTGCCTCGGGCGTCGCCCGACCAGATGACGCTCCGCCTTCGATCGCTATGCCGCGCTCCTGCAACATTCGAGTGAACTCACGTGCCCCGCCTTCGTTCGGGTCACTGGCGCGTTGGTCGTCGTTGAGTACTCGACTGTCGTTGACCATCAAGGCGTCGTACGGACCGGCTTCGAGGCCGGCCACCCCAACGCCCCAGCCGGGTGCAAAAAACTCGTCGTCATAGCGGCTGCCGTCGCCGACCACGCCACCGGAAATTTGGGTGATTCCGGCGTCTCGCACCGCATCTGCCAAGGTGTCGAGCGATGTCGGTGACAGCACGGCGTACCGCTCGAGATTCGACGTCGGGTACCAGTCAGAAGACAGCAGCGGGTCGCCCCCGCCGACGAGGAAGAGGTCGCCGTTGATGACGCCATCGACCGGCGCCGCTGCAGCCGACACCGAGGTTGTCAAACGAGTCTCGGTACCGAGCACATCGAGCGCCGCTGCTGCGATGACCAACTTCTGGTTGCTCGCAGGGATCACAGCGAGGTCGGGGTTGCGTGCCCCGATGAGAATGCCATCGACCGAGACCGCTGCACAGGATCGATCGTTCAACGTAGCGAGGAACGGAACCACGGCCTGCTCAAAGTCAGAGATGTTGAGCTCACGTGACAACACCGTCGGGAAACGGCGAAACGAGAGCATCGACGTCGACAGCGCCGCAGGCGGCGGCGGTGGCGCAACCAGCGTGCTCGGCGGCGGCGGCGCCGGTTCGTTCTCATCGACGGTGCCTTCGGCCCAGTTGAAGAGAACAAAGAGCCCCACTGCCGGAATCAGGGCGAACACCCCGAGTACCAATAGTGGGCCGGGCCCGCGCTCACGCTTGGATCGCCTCGTCGCTGGTCGCCGAGCACCCGACGGGATCGGTCGATTCACCGACCGCGCGCCTGTCGAAACGCCTGATGCCTCACCATGTGGCCGAGTACCGTGACGGCCTGGCCGCCGCTCGAGTAGCAGAGCCGGCCCGTTGCCCGAACGGTTGCGGGCCCGGCGTTATCAGGATCGGCCAACGCCAGTTCGGTACAGGTGAGAATCGGCTTGCCTGTCGAAACGCTCAGCTCGTGGGCGGCCTCGGCGAAACGGGCGTCTTGACGCTCGTGGTAGCCAACGATCCGTTCGATCCCGTGGTCCGGGAAGAACTTGCCTTCGCGCATCATCCGTGCCTGGTTCGACTGGATTCCCAGGCCGAGGTAGATGATCGAGTGAACTTCGGGATGGTTTGCACACAGCGCCATCACATCGGGCACCGTGTCACGTGTTTCACCGCCGGCACAGTCGATCGGATTGTTTTTACTCCAGCGCGGCGGAAGCAGTTCGTCGATGGCCGCTTCAAGATCGGCTGGAATGCCCATCAGGTTCAGATCGCGGTCACGAGTGATTGCATCTGCGGTCACCACGCCCCAGCCGCCGACGGTTGTGAGAACCAACACATTTGGCCCAGCGGGGAGCGGCTGGGTCGCGAACGTTGCTGCGGTGTCAAACGCTTCCGTGACGGTCGCTGCCCTGGTGATCCCAGCGCTGCGGCACGCGCCGTCAAAGATCTTGTCGTCGGCGGCCAATGCTCCGGTGTGACTGGCGGCAGCCTGCGCACCGCCTTCGGTCGCTCCACCCTTGACGAGCACGAGTGGCTTGCGCGCTGCCGCTCCGGCGAGGCGCTCCATCAAACCTTTGCCGTCGTTGATGCCTTCGACGTACGCGAGCCCAACGGTCGTTGCATCGTCGTCGGCATACCAATCGAGGTAGTCGGCAACGCTGACCGCGGCAGCATTACCCGCCGAGATCGCGCGGCTGATACCGACACCTGACGCCCGAGACATATTGAGGAACGTCGACACGAAGTTGCCGCTCTGGCTCGCGACGCCAATGCCTCCGGCTGGCGGGTTGGGCGCCACGATCTGAGCGCAGAGGTTGACCGGAGTACTCACGACCCCCTGGCCATTCGGCCCGGCGAGCAAGATGCCAAGTTCGTCGGCCAGCGCCACGAGCGCATTTTCAGCCTCTTGGCCTGCTTCGTCTGACTCGCCGTACCCGGCTGAAGTGAGGAAGGCAGCACCGATCCCCTTGGCCGCGCACGCCCGGAGGAGATCGGGGTTGGTCGACGCGGGGGTACAGACGAAGACGAGGTCGGCTGCGCCGTCAGGAATGTCAGCGATGTCAGCAACCGTTTGGATACCGAGCACTTCCTCGGCCTTCAGGTTCGTCCCGAAGACCGCTCCGGAATACCCGGACGCCAAGATGTTGTGCAGCGACACGAACCCAAACTTGCCAGGGTGCGTGGATGCACCGGACACCACGACGCCCTTCGGTTCGAACAGCGCTTGGAACTGCTCATTGCTCGGTCGAGGCCGCAGCGCTGCCCGCGTGGTCGACGGTGTCGCCAGCTCGACGAGAGCGTCGACGGCAACAAGCGCGCCGCTCGGCTCGACGATCAGTGGGTTGATGTCGACACTCGCAACATCGTCACGGTCTACGGCCAGGCGTCCCAACCCAACGAGTACTGCCGTCAGTTGTGCAAGGTCGACTGCTGCCTCGCCTCGGAAGTCACCGAGCAACTTCTGCGTTGCGAGATCGCGGATCATGTCGGCGGCAGTCTGTTCGTCGAGCGGCGCCGGACGGAAAACGACGTCCGCCACAGCCTCGGCGAGGATGCCGCCGACACCGAGCATCACGGTCGGACCAAACTGTTCGTCGCGGATCACACCGGCAATCAGTTCGCGGTTGCCCGAGATCATGGGAGCCACGAGCACGGTCACGTCACCGTCTTCAGGTCGTGCCGCTCCGAGCAATTCTGCCGCAGCAGCCTCGACCGCAGAGCGATCTGCGAGGCGCAAGCGAACGAGCCCACGTTCGGTCTTGTGTGCGATGGCGGCGCCGTTCAGCTTGGCCACGACGGGATAACCGAGCGCATCGGCGGCATCGCCTGCCTCGGCGGCTGAGGCAACGAAACGCTCCGCAGCGATGGGGATGCCGTATTCGGCGAGCAACGTCTTGCTCGCCTGTTCGGACAGGGTGGTGGAATCGTATGCGTCGGAGGCCATCAGTCGGCCACCGTAGTTTCGCCAGCCTCTCCGTTCGGGGCTCCCCGCCGGAAATCACACGTGCGCTGGGATCGCGGCGCACCATCTGGTTATGCGGGGACGAGCGCCGCCTGGAAGAACTCGATGATGTGCGCGCTCCGTCGGTCGAGCGCGCCCGACGACAGCGGGTTCTCATCGAGTAAGCCCTCGAGGAACGGAGCATCGGAAAAGTAGCTGAGCAATGCGCCGTATCCGGTCAGCAACAACTGCTCGGCGTTCTGCTGGCGGAACGTTCCGGCATCCATCTCCCGGCGGAAGTAGTCGGCGGCCTCGTCGAACATTGGTCGAAGCACCGCAGCGAGGTCGATACCGAGGTGGACGCCACCGTCGATTGCCTCGCGCCGCATGAGGATCACGTAGTTCGGGTTGTCCGCAAAGAATCCAAATCCGGCGCGCAACACGCCTTCGACCTTCTTCCAACCTGACGCCGGCACATCGATCGCACCGATGAGCCGCGCGAACCAGTCGCTGAGCAGCCGTTCGAAGACCTCCCCGTACAGCGCTTCCTTCGAGGCGAAATGGTGCAGCAGGCTGGGCCTGCGGATGCCAACCTCTGCCGCAATGTCATTCAGCGATGTGCCGCTGTATCCGGCATATGCGAAGCACACCAGCGACGCGTCGAGAATCTGGTCGCGCGTCGACCGCTCGACACCGGCACCAACAGGAACCGCTTCGGTGATCGCGTGACTCGACATGCAAGCTGCAATCTAGCTGCTCAGTCGGCGAGGTGACCGGCCGAATGCGGCGCCGACACGAAGAGGTCGGCTCGACCTACCTACCGGTCGGTAGGGCTGCTACGGTCCGGTAATGCGTACCGTTCTACTGGGTGGCGGCGTTGGTCTTGGACTCACGTTGGTCGCCAATTTGTGTACGACCGTCTATTTGCATCGGGCGCTCGCGCACCGTGCGGTAACGATCGCCGCGCCGGTCGCGCAGGTCTTTCGCTTCGTACTGTGGCTGTCGACAGGCATCTGCCCTCGCCAATGGGTTGCAGTCCATCGGAAGCACCACGCCTTTACTGATGTCGAGGGCGATCCGCACTCCCCCGTGCTGCACGGCTGGGTCAAGGTCCAGATTCAGAACTACTTCATGTACCGGCGCGAGGCGAACAACCCAGACACTGTGGCTCGATATGCGAAAGACATGCCTCCGACTCGCCTCGACCGCTGGGCCTACGACCGCCCACTCCTGGGCCTCGGCCTCGGCATCGCAATCACGGTGAACGTGTTCGGATGGCAGGTGGGGCTGCTGGCTTCGTTCCTCCACTTAAACTTCTACATCGGTGGCTCGGCGGCGGTCAACGCAATCGGCCACCACTTCGGCCGCCGCCCCTACAACAACGGAGCCGGCAACCTGCAATGGCTCGCCTTTCTCACCGCAGGCGAAGGCTTGCACAACAACCATCATGCAGCGCCGACGTCGGCTCGACTCTCGCACCGCTGGTTCGAGATCGATCCCGGCTGGTGGCTGATTAAGGTGCTCAGCTGGGTCGGCTTGGCGAAGATCCGGCTCAGTGAACTCAAGCTTGCAGCTGATCAACTCCGGACCAAAGCCCAGCAACCAGCCTGACGAGCGAATCCAGGCCGGGCCACCTCGCAATCTGACCCGGCCCGACCCCACCCCACCCAAAACCGAGACCGTTCTGCCTCAGCAGCGCGCAGTAATGGTCTCCATTTTGGGAGATGGGGGGTCAGATTGGGGAGACGTGGGCCGAAAACGACGAAAGCCGCCGCTCCCATTTCGGAAGCAGCGACTCTCGACTTTGCATCATGTAACGCCGCAGTCGGCGAAGCGGGCCGAAATTCAGGCTGGAGGGTAGACGCCCATTCCAGCAGCCTTCTCGGTGCTCCAGAAAATTGTGGCAATTTCGTCGATGTAGTCGACGAGCTGCTGGCTCGCAGCCGGGTCCATCGACTTCTTGGCCTCGCCACCCTGGTGAACGGCCTTCCAGAAGAGCTCGTGGAGACCAGGGTTGGCGGCGAAGTGGTCCGGCGCGAAGAAGTCGGCCCACAGCACCATCAGGTGATGCTTGGCGTTCTCGGCCTGCTGTTCCTTGACCGAGATGCAACGGGCGCGAAAGACCTCGTCGTCGGACTCGGCGTACTTCTTGGCAGTCTTGACGCACGAGAGTGCGGCAATCTTGGCCTCGGCGGGGTCATAGACGCCGCAGTAGAGATCACAGTGCGCGTGAGCGACTGTGGAGGAAGCAAAAAGCTTGGCGAACATGGGTGTCTCCTAGGGGTTTGGGAGGTGGGAACACATCAAGCGTACCCAGAATCAGTGAGTCAAAACATACACTGCGCCATCGACACTGGGCAGAGACCAGAGCCAAAAATCACATGCCGCCCCGCATCCACCAAATCGTCCCTCAGCTCATCCATCAAATCGTCCACCAACTCGTCCCTCGTCGATTTCTGACCGCCGACCGCTCGATGGAGCCGACACTCGTCGACGGACAGGGCCTCATCGGTGTCCAGTGGGGGCGGCCAGCAGTCGGCCAACTCCGGACGTTCGAACATCCCGATCGCGCCGGGTTTTGGCTCGTCAAGCGAGTGACTGCTGTCAGCGGTGACTCAATGATCGTCGAGTCCGACAACCCCCACGTTGGTGCAGTGGACTCACATCATTTCGGGCCGGTCAACGTCGCAGGTTCCTATCGGATCGTGGTCCGCGTCCCACGGCGCTGGATGTAGGCCCGATCGTCAGTCTGCGGTGCAGCGGGCTTGGTCTGGCTCCTACGATGAGTGTCATGCAGATCGTTTCATCGCTCTTCGTCGAGAACTTCGAAATGCGGGAGGCGCCAGGCCCGTCAACTCGAATCGACATCACCGGAGCAATGTTCTCGATGGCCGCTCCATCGCCAGCACCACTCACCATTTCGCCGCACCTGGTCGCCCTCATCTTTTGCCCTGAAGGCGAATCAGGTAACGGCGTGTTTGAAGTTGTGTTCCGCAACGGCGTCGAGGAAGACAGCGAGCAACTCGCCCGCAACGTCAGCCCCTTTACCGTCGAGCCGAGCAAGTTCACGTACCGGCTCGTCAAGGGCGAGCTCGACTTCGACAGCTACAAGCAGATTTTCGCGCACTGTCGCGTGAACAAAGAACCTTGGCACCTCGTCCCCTTCACCCTCCTCCCCCCAGTCGAGTCAGATTGATCGATCACTGCGTTGCGAGGCTGTGTCCTCGACCAATCTGAACCGGACTGGATTGTTTTTCATTCGCGACGGCCTGCTGGCGTTCCCTGACGGGTTCTGGCCCATGTCGGTGTGAAATGGCAGTGATTCTGAACGGTTCTCCCGACGGTCGACTACTGTCGCCCGCGTGTCGCTGACTGCTGAACAAGACGCCAACGCCATCTCCCTCGTACGGGGCATGTCGATGGATGGACCACTCGCCGCGAACAGCGGCCACCAGGGCACGGGCATGGCGCTCGCTCCCTTGGGCCACACCCTGTACAGCAGGGTGATGAAGCACGATCCTGCCGATCCGTTGTGGCCCGACCGTGACCGGTTCATCCTGTCCGGCGGACACGTATCGATTCTTCAGTATTCGATGCTTTTCCTGTCCGGCTACGGCCTCGAACTCGACGACCTCAAGCAGTTCCGTCAGTGGGATTCGCTCACGCCCGGTCACCCCGAAGTTGGCCACACCGCTGGCGTCGAAGTCACCACCGGCCCACTCGGCCAGGGCTTCGCCAATGCCGTCGGCATGGCGATCGCTGAAGCAAACCTGCGGGCCCGCTTCGGTCCCGAGGCAATGAACCATCACACCTTCGTGGTCGTTGGCGACGGCTGCCTGATGGAAGGTGTCAGCCACGAGGCTGCCTCGTGGGCTGGTCACCTCGGACTCGGCCACCTCGTCTGCATTTTCGACGACAACAAAATCACCATCGATGGTGAGACCAATCTCACGGTCAACGAAGACACCGCAGCCCGCTTCCGTGCCTACGGCTGGGACGTGCAGGAAGTCGGCGATATCAGCAACGACGTCGATGCACTCGAAGCCGCTCTCAACGCGGCGAAGGCCACACCCCAGCCGACGCTCATCATGCTGCGGACCCACATCGGCTATCCCTCCCCCGATCACGTCGATACGAACCACGCCCACGGCAATCCGTTCAAGCCTGACGACGTCACCCGCACCAAAGAGGCGATGGGGATTCCGGACGAGCCGTTCTGGGCGCCCGACGATCTCGTTGCCGCCTATCGCTCCGACGCCGCCGGACGCGGTACTGCGGCGAACGCAGCATGGAAGACGGCGGCAGCGAGCGTCACGTCGAATCCCGAGTGGCAAGCGGCGTGGGGCCAGACCGGCCTTGCCGGTTGGAACGCCGACCTCCCGACCTACGAGCAGGGCGATTCGGTCGCCACTCGCAACGCCATCCAGAAGGCACTCGACTCGACCTTTACCAATCTGCCGGGGCTGATGAGTGGCTCAGCCGACCTCAAGGGCAGCAATGGTGTTGCCCTTGGCGAGTCAACGCCGTTCGGCTCAGGCAACGAAGCTGGCCGTTACCTGCACTTCGGTGTCCGCGAGCACGCGATGGGCGCAACCGCCGTCGGAATGTCGGCGCACGGCGGAGTCCTGCCGGTCACAGCAACATTCTTCGTCTTCGCCGATTACATGCGCCCGCCGATCCGCCTCGCGGCGCTCACCGGCGCCAAGGTCTGCTTCGTCTTCACGCATGACTCGGTCGGCGTCGGCGAAGACGGCCCGACCCACCAGCCGGTCGAACAGCTTGCCTCGCTCCGCTCGATGCCCGGTCTACACGTCGTCCGTCCGGCCGACGGGAACGAGACCATCCAGGCTTGGGCCGACGCTGTCGACCACGACGGCCCGACCGTGCTGGTGCTGAGCCGACAGAACATCGTCGTCACCACCGACGGCAGAGCCGTCGCCAGGGGCGCTGGCATTGTGCGCTCCGCTGTCAACCCGCAGGTCGTGCTGGTCGGTACCGGCAGCGAAGTCTCGCTGTGTGTCGAAGCCGCGGCCAAGCTTGGCGAGCAGGGCGTGCGTGCACAGGTGGTCTCGATGCCCAGCTGGGATCGTTTCGACGAACAGGATGCCGATCACAAGGCAACGGTCTTCCCGGCGGGCGTCCCCGTGGTTTCAGTCGAAGCCGGGGTCACCTTCGGCTGGTCGAAGTACGCCGATGTAACAGTCGGCATCGACCGTTTCGGTGCGAGCGCACCCGGCAGCCTTGTCCTGAACAAGCTCGGCATCAACGTCGACCACGTCGTTGTCCGCGCCACTGATCTGGTCAACGGAACCACGAGCGAGCACCCGAGGAGCAACGCATGAGCAATCGCATCGAGCAGCTGTATAGCGAGCAAGGCCAGAGCGCCTGGCTCGACAACCTGAAGCGCGACTACATCACATCGGGCAAGCTCGTCGAGGTCCGCGAGAGCGGCGTTCGCGGGCTCACCTCGAACCCATCGATCTTTCAGAAAGCCATCCAGGGCTCTGCTGACTACGACAAGCAATTCAACGAGATCGCGGCAGACACCGGCGACATCGTTGACGACTACTGGTCGCTCGTCATCCGCGACATCCATGGCGCGTGCGACGTGTTCTCGAAGATGTACGACCACTCGAACGGAGTCGACGGCTATGTCAGCGTTGAAGTCGCCCCGAGCCTGGCACACGACGAGCCTGGCACGGAAACAGCTGCACGCGATCTGCACGAGCGGATCAATCGCCGGAATCTGATGGTCAAGATCCCCGGCACCGCCGAAGGTCTCGGGCCCATCCAGCAGATGATCTCCGAGGGCCGATCCATCAATGTCACGTTGATCTTCAGCATCCCTCGCTACGCCGATGTGATGGAGGCCTACATCACCGGGCTCGAGCAGTTCGCTACCGATCCAGACGCCGACCTGTCACAGGTTGCGAGTGTTGCCAGCTTCTTCATCAGCCGGGTCGACGTCGAAGTCGATAAACGCCTCAACGCAAACGGTTCCGACGAAGCCCTCGCATTGCGCGGCAAGGCTGCCGTCGCCCAGGGCAAGCTCGCCTACAAGCTCTTCACCGAAACCTTTTCTGGTCCTCGCTGGGAAGCGCTCGTGGCACGCGGCGCCCGAGTCCAACGTCCGCTGTGGGCATCGACCTCGACCAAGAACCCGGACTACCCCGACACGTTGTATGTCGACGAACTCATCGGGCCCGACACGGTCAACACGCTGCCCGACGCCACCCTCGAAGCCTTCGCCGATCACGGCACCGTCGCTCGCCGCATTGACGCCGACGTCGACAAAGCCGAAGCCGTGTGGGCTGCACTCCCGGGCGTCGGCGTCGATATGGATGAAGTCGCCGACCAGCTTGAGCGCGAGGGCGTCGCCAGCTTCATCACGGCATTCGACGAGTTGATCGAAGCACTCGAAGCAAAGGCTGCCGAACTCCGCAGCTGAGGTCGTTCGCTTCCGCGGGAACTGACAATCAGGCCTCGACGGTGAGCGCAATGCGGTGGTAGCCCTGTGCGCCATTGGGTGCGACCGCCGCCGGCGTTTCGGGCTGGGGGACACCGTCGCCGTCGAGTGCTCGTGCCTCGACAGCGTAACGGCCGGGCGCCAAGTCGCCGGTGCGATGCACCCACTGGACCCAGGTGTCGTTCGAGGGCACTCCGGCGATTTCGGCATCGAGCCATTCGCCTTCGTCAAAGCGCACCTGCACTTGCGAGATGCCACGGTGTACAGCCCAGGCCACGCCGCCGATGGCGACTGCGCCGCCGCCGTCTGACTTTTTGACCTTGCGCCCGGTGTCGATGCGAGCCATTGTCTTGACGGGCCCTTCCTTCGACCAGCCACGCGGAATCCAGTACCCATCGAACTCGTCCCATCGGGTGAGACGGATCTCGGTGACCCATTTGGTTGCCGACACGTAGCCAAACAGCCCGGGCACGACGATGCGGACCGGGAAGCCGTGCTGCGCCGGGAGTGCCTCACCGTTCATCGCAATGGCGAGCATTGCGTCACGGCCGTCCATGATTGTTTCGAGTGGGCTGCCGCACGTCCAGCCATCAATCGAGCGACTGACAACCTGCTCGGCGCCGTCTTGTACCCCGGCCTCTTCGAGAATGTCTTTGAGCCGGACACCCCGCCAGAGAGCGTTGCCGACGAGGTCGCCACCGACCGGGTTCGATACGCACGAGAGCGTGATGTAACGCTCGATCTGCTCGCGAGCCAACAAGTCATCGAAGGTCAGCTCGATCGGATTGTCGACCATGCCATCGATCCGGAGCTTCCAACTGTCGACCTGCACCTGAGGCACCACGAGCGCCGTGTCGATGCGGTAGAAGTTGTTATTCGGTACGACGAATGACTCGATGCCGTCCACACCGAGTTCGAACTCGCTCGGCGACAGGTTCGGGACCGTCGACATGTCGCCGCTGCGCTGCAGTGTTTCCGTCACCGCGAGTTGGTCTACGGCGACTGCGAAGCGGCGCTGCAGCGCCCTGCCGACACCGCCAGTGATGGCGGCGGCCGAACCAATGGTGACTGCGCCGCCGATGAACTGGCGGCGATCGACGCCCATGATCACCTTGCGCCCGTCTTCTTCTGACACTTCGGGTTTCGGGCCGAGCCACCACAGCACAGCAAGAGACACAGCGGTGCCGACAATCGTCGGCAATATCTTTCCGAGGGTCGGGTCAGGGCGAATCAGGACCGCCCACGCTCCGACGACGCCGACAGCACTGGTCAGCGCGAATGCGCTGGCTCGTTCGCCGCGGAACATGAGGATGCCGATCACAGCACCGAGGCCGAGCACGACAATCAGTGCCCCAGCAACCAGCACCACCTTGTCGTTCGTCCCGAACTGTTCGATCGCCCAGTCCTTCAACCACTTCGGCGTTCGGTCGATGAACTCCTGGCCGATCGGAACGACGGGTGACGCCGAACCGCGCACGAGCCCAACGATCAGTTCGGCTGCAGCAAGGCCCACGGCGGTGGCGAGCAAGCCGAGCACAGCACCGAGCTTTTTGGAGCCGTAGAGTCCATTTTGCATGACATCAGGTGTATCGGAATCCGAGGCCGCTCGCGCAGCAGAAATCGTCGCAGAACTCGGAGTTTCCGGATCTGTTCGACTCGCGACAGAGTTGGTTTCTGAGGCGTTGGGGCTCATCACTGATGAGCCTGACACTCTTGACCTCAAAATCGCTACCGCTGCCCTTGCAGAAATGCGCGATGCATACGCAATGTTCCGGCCGTATCGGGACAAGTTGAAGGTTTCGATCTTCGGTTCGGCCCGGACGAAGCACGACGACCCGCTCTACGCTCAGGCCCGGGATCTGGCATCTGCGCTCGCCGACGAGGGGTGGATGACCGTCACTGGCGCCGGCCCCGGCATCATGCAAGCCGGCATGGAGGGTGCCGGTGTCGAGAACTCGATCGGCGTCTCGATCCGACTGCCGTTTGAGAGTGGTGCCAACTCAATCATCGCTGCCGACGACAAGCACGTGTCGATGAAATACTTCTTCACGCGCAAGCTGATGTTGATCAAGGAATCCCAAGCTTTTGTCTGCCTGCCCGGTGGCGTTGGCACCCTCGACGAGACCTTCGAATTGCTCACGCTCACCCAGACAGGCAAGGGCGTTCCGGTGCCGATCGTGTTGCTTGACGCACCGGGCGACCCGTACTGGGATTCGGTCGATGAACTCATGGCCCAACTCGTCCGGCGGGGGCTCGTTTCACCCGGCGACCGATCGCTCTACACAATCACCGATTCCTACCATGAGGCCTGCCGAATCGTGACCGAGTTCTATGCCAACTATGACTCGATCCGGTTCTTCGGCGACGACCTCATCATGCGGATGCGCCGGGCCCCAAACAATGCCCAGCTCGCTGAGCTGAATACCGAGTTCAGTCACCTTGTTGAGTCAGGCGAGATCGTTCGAGCCGAGCCCCACCGCGCCGAGGAGCGCGATAACGACAAGCTCAACCTCGAGCGGATCTCGTTCAGATTCACCAAGCGCGGCTACGGCGACCTGATCAAACTCATCGGCGTGTTGAACAGCTATGTCCTCTAACCAGTCAGTCGTCGTAGACCGTACTGCCGGCAAGTTGGCGCAAAATGCCGACGGCTTTTTCGATGGATCGGCGAGCTTGCATCAATTTTTTGTCGTCGGCCGGTCGCTCGACCTCGCCGTCAGCGACAGCTTCGCGGAGTTGGTCGAACGCGATCTCGTCGATGTCAGCAGCGACCGTTTCCAGGCGGCTGGCAAGAGCGTCGTAGTCATCCATCAACTCTCACCCATCAACTCTCACCCGTCAAAGACGGAGCGCTGTTGCCACGATGTCGGCGGGATGCATCACCGTGAGGCCCGTGCTGCTGAGGACGCCGGTGAGATGCATCGAACAGCCCGGGTTGGCGCTCGCGACCAACCGCGCGTCGGATCGCTCCGTCGCCCGATTGATCGAGGCGACCTTCCGCTCGCGGATCTGGCCAGCCAGTTCAGGTTGCAGGGCCGAGTACGCACCGCCGGCGCCGCAGCAGAGTCCATCGTCGTCGAGTTCGACGACATCAGCGACGTGACCCAGCAACGTTCGTACCGGATCGACCACTCGCTGCACATGGCGAAGGTGGCAAGGATCTTGGACGATCACTTGCTGCCGCTCGCCTGTTGCAACCGGAAGTCGGTCGACACGCTCGGCCAGATACTCGTTCAGGTCGAGGACCCTGGCGCTGAACGACTTGGCGTCTGGTGTGCCAAGTAGGTGTCCGTAGTCCTTCATCGCGGCACCGCAACCTGCAGAGTTGACAACGACGGGTGCGTCGCCGGGCATCGACGCCATCGTGGCGGTTGCGAGGCGCTTGGTCTCGTCGGTCAACCCGGCATGGACGTGCAGGGCGCCGCAGCATCCGCCGCCAGCGCCAGGGACGGCGTATGTCGCACCGGTCGCCGCAATCAGCTTGGCAGTGTTGACGTGCGTCGAGCGTTGCCAAGCGTCCATCACACATCCCGTGAATAACCAGACGTCATCGCCGGTGGACGTGATCGCCGACGGACGTCGGATCGCCAGACCGCCCAGGCCCAAGCGCTTCGGCACCAGACGCATTCGTTGTGCAATCGCGAGCACCGAGGATCCCGCCAACAGGAGGCGATGCTTGTCGAGGAACCAGAAGCCGAAGCGTTGCCAGCGTGGTGTGATCAACCGCGCTGCGGCCAATGCTGATCGCGTGTCTTCCATCAGCGAACCGAATTGCACGCCGCTCGGGCATGCCGGTTCGCAACCGCGACACTGCACGCAGGTCTCCATAAAATCGATGAATGTCTCGTCGATCGGGAGCTCACCAGACTCAACCGCCCGCATCGCGTCGATGCGTCCGCGAGGCGAGTACGCCTCCTCTCCCGTCACCCTGAATGTCGGGCAATGCGGCAGGCACAAGCCACACGAGACACAGGTCGACAGCTTGTCCGGATCGATGTCGAGCACTCCAGCACCGTAGCAAGCCCCACTACACCGCGCTCCCCCGTTTGCGTGATGCTTTTGGCTGCGATGCGCACCAATTCCATCACGCAAACATAGGCAGTTGCTGCGTCCCGGCCCTACGGTGCTCTGCAATGCCAGAAGGACATGCCATCCACAAGATCGCCAAGGATCACGGCGCACTCCTCAACGGTCGGCCAATCGTGGTGACGAGCCCCCAGGGCCGATTCTCCGCTGACGCTGAGCGGGTCGACGGTGCGGTGCTCAAGAAGATCGAGCCGCACGGCAAGCATCTGTTTTACCATTGGGACACTGGCGACATCGGCCACGTCCACCTCGGCCTGTTCGGCAAATTTAGGATCCACACGGGCGACGACCGGCCGGAACCTCGAGGAGCCGTTCGCATGCGCCTCGTCGCTGAGACTGCGACGATCGACCTCGCCGGGCCGACGGCCTGCTCGATCGACGACCCGTCAGTGCGCAAGGAAATTCTCGGTCGTCTTGGCCCTGACCCAATCAAACTGCGCCAGAACAAGCAAATAATGTTCGACAAGATCCACAAGTCGAAGCGCGGCATCGGCGACCTTCTGATGGACCAATCAGTTGTCGCGGGCGTCGGCAACGTGTACCGAGCCGAGGCCCTGTTTGTCTGTGGCATCCACCCGCTTCGCAGCGGCACGAGCCTCGACATCGCTGAACTCGAAGCGCTGTGGTCGACAATCACCGCGATGCTTCGCCAAGGTGTCAAAGATGGTCGGATCGTCACCGTCGAGCGATCAGAACTCGACATCCCGAAGGGTAAACGCATCAAACGAGGCGAAGCCACCTACGCCTACAAGCGCGACCACTGCCTCCGGTGCGGTACCGAGATCCAACATCTCAACATCCAAAACCGCACCAGCTATCACTGCCCCACCTGCCAGCCCGGCTGACGGGCCGCCTACGTTGAGAGACATGCCGATCCCTCGCCTGACGTGGAGTACCGAGCCATCGATGCCCGACCAGATCGCCGGTGCTCTCGACGAGGCGGGCTGCTGCGTCATCGAACAGGCTGCTGACGTCGACCTGATGCAAGCAATCCACGGCGAACTCGCAACGTTCGACGCTGTCGGTTCGGTTGGCGCGAGCGCATTTGAGGGATACACCACTCGTCGCACTGGGGCACCGCTTCCCCGCTCGGCAACGTTCCGTTCGATTGTAATGCACCCCGCCGTGATGGCCGCCGGTGACCACATACTCGAGAGTGCGACCAGCTGGAGATTTTCGGCAGCCGAGTACATCCAAATCGGCCCTGGCGAGACGGCCCAACGGCTCCATCGAGATCAGTAGAAGTACGACCAGGTCGACTTTCCAAACAACGTCGAGCTGAACAGCATGTGGGCAGTCACCGACTTCACCGAGGCAAACGGCGCCACACGGGTCGTCCCGGGCAGCCACCGTGGCAGCAACTCGGAGCGGTTCGCTCACACTGACACCGAGCCGGCGGAGATGCCAGCCGGCTCACTTCTGTTGCACACCGGCAGGCTGTATCACAGGGGCGGAGCAAACACGACCGACCAGTGGCGATGCGGTTTGTCGCTCCAGCATGTGGTCCGACTGATCAGACGACACCTCGGCCTCTACAGAATGTCGAACCAGACGCCCTCTTGAGCCGTCCCCATGTAGTTGATGAAGATCTCAGAGCCCTCGGCGATGTCGGCCAGCGCCGTGATCACCAGCTCGTCTGGTGTCTCTAACGTTTCGGCGTTCGGGGAATAGCGATGGTTGTAGAGCGAGCCATAGCCGAGCGCCAACGCCGTCGAGGACTCGCCCCAGCCGAATACGTAGCTATCGGCACCCAGCGAGAGCGCCTCCCCCTGGTCGCCTTCGACGATCAACATCGGGCATCGCTCAATCTGCTCACCCGCGACGATGTTGCGTGTGGCAAAAACGCCTCGACCAGCACCAGTCGGTGATTTGGCGACACGCAAATGGGGATGAATCGATGCGGCGTTCTCGGGAGGCACGGCCGAGAGTCAACCGGGCCCTACTGCGCTTGCCACGCCGGTGCGTCGGATTCGCCGCGCCAATAGGCAAGTCGACGCTGGGCTTCGGGCATCGCAGCCTCGTTGCTCATACCCGCGCGGACTCGCATCAGCGTGGCTGCGACCAATCGAAGTTCGGCGAACGCTTCGGCGGACGGTTGTGCACGCAGCGACGATCCATACCCATCGGCGTACGCCGCGTACACCCCGGGCTCGCCGCCCCACCGCTCAGACAGTGTCATCAGCGGTGCGTGGTCCCACCCGGGCGGGGCCACGCACATGAGGTCCCAGTCAATCAGGACCGGGCCATCGGGAGCCATGATCACATTGCCGGGGTGCACGTCGCCGTGGCACACCACTGCGCCGGCCTGATCAGCCCAATCGGGCCAACGCCCGATGGCCTGCTCGATACCCCGTCTGGCTTCGTGGTCCAAAACGTCGCCAATTTGAGCGAAGAGTGTGTCGAAGTCCCACCACGGGAAATCGACTGGCTGCGGCAGCGGGTACTCGCTCGGAAGGTCGTCCTTATCGAGAGTATGCACCATCCGAACCATTGCACCGACGGCTCGCCAGTCGATTAGTTCGCCTGTCGCCTCGATGTGCTCCCATGCCGTTGCGTGGAGCCCGGCCTGGCCGAATGTGTCTGTTCGGACCGGTCGTGTGACCCGAAGGCCAGCCTCGAGCAACCGCTCGGCAAGTTCCAATGATGCACTCGCCGGCGCACTCGGCTCACTCACTCGGAGCACAACATCACCCGACCGATAGATCGCATTCATGCCCGCCCGGAGCAATACCGGTTCCGGAAGTTCCCAATACGCCGCAGCATCAACCGCAAGGTCACCCGCTGCTCCAAGGTCGGTGATCGGTCGATCGACAAACGGACGCATGCCCGGTCAGATCACCGTCAACACGTCGACACCCGGGTTAAGGCGGCCCGTCGGGTCGAACTCACCCTTGATGCGGGCATGCAGCTGCGCCTGCACCGGGTCGACTTGGCGCGACGGCCGTGGCCTGGTGTGATGCACGACTCCGACGCCGATCTCGGCGATGAACGACCCCGGCTGAGCAACGCGCAGCGACGGCAGTTCAGACGGTGCCATCGACCAGCGACCACCCGAGGGCAGATCAGGTGCCCGGTCGATGGGGTTCAGCCCGTACACCTCGGCCATTTCGGTGACATCACCCTCGTGGCCCTCGAGGAGTACCCAGGTTGCGGCGCCATCCCACAGGACCGTGGTCGGCCTGAACAGACCGGTCAGGAGCGTCCAGGGATCACGGTCCGATGTGAACCATTGCTCGTAGGCCGAAATTGGACGCGTCCTCAAGATGACGTCGCCGAGAAAGCCAAGCGTTCCACGCGACCCGACCATCAGCCGGCATAGGTCAAAGCCGCTGACGTTCTTGACGGTCGGGCCACCGGCCTTCACGACCTTGCCGGTTGATCCGACGTAGTGCGTTTGGAGGAGAGCATCGCGCATTGCTCCGTAAGCCAGTCGGCGGATACCGCTGTGGCCAACGGCGAGCGCTCCACCGATGGTGCCTCCAGGAGGGAAAGGAATCTGCTGGCCGTGCTCGGCGAGCGCCTGAGCAACGTCATCGACCGGTGTGCCGGCACCGCACTGGATCGTCATCTCGGCCGGCTGGATCCAGTCGATCCCAACCGGAGCAGTAACCAGGCGCACGTCGCCAGGCGGCGTTGCTCGAGTAGCAAGGCCGACAACCGCGACCGGTTCGGTACTCCCGATATTCGCCGCGAAATCGTCGACAGTCAGATCCATGCGCCCTCCGGGGCTCGATGAATCTCGCCACACGTCGCCGGGCTCGGCAAGACCTTGTCTGGATTGGACAGCATCTGCGGGTCAAACGCTCGGCGTAAGTCGGCTTGCGCTGCCAGGTCGGTCTCGGAAAACATCAGCGGCATCAGATCGCGCTTCTCAAGGCCGATGCCATGCTCACCGCTCAGCACCCCACCGGCATCGACGGACGCTTTGACGATTGCCCTGCCGGCAGCATGCACACGTTCGTAGACGCCAGGCTCCTTGCCATCGAAGACCAGCAGCGGGTGCAGGTTGCCATCACCGGCGTGAAACACGTTGAGTACTTGCAGATCGTGCTCTTTGACTATCGCGTAGATCTGGTCGAGCACGCCGGACAACTTGTTCCTTGGGACCACGGTGTCATGCAGGTAGTAGTCGGGCTTGATATTTGCGATTGCGCCGAACGCTGACTTGCGACCCTTCCAGAGCAGCGCTCGTTCGGCGTCGTCTGCAGCAATCCGCACACCGCCGACGTTCCGGGCCGTTGCCAGTTCGGAAATCCGCGCGACGTCAGCAGCGACACCGCGGGCTGGTCCGACGACCTCGATCAGCAACGCTGCGGCTTGTTCGACCGGCAACCCGGCGTGAATGAACGCCTCGACAGCGACGAGGCAGAGCTGATCCATCATCTCGACCGCAGCCGGCACGATGCCCGCCGCGATGATGTCGCTGACCAAGTCGGCCCCGTCAGACACCGACGCAAAGTCCATCAGCATTGTCGCCACATCGGGCGGGTTCTGCATGAGACGGACACAGACCTTGGTGGCCACTCCGAACATGCCTTCGCTCCCAACGAAGACGCCGCGCAGATCAAAACCGTCAGGCTCCGGCTCTTCGCCGCCAAAGATCGTGACCGAGCCGTCGGGCAGCACCACTTCCATCCCGTGGATGTGGGCATTGGTGACGCCGTCGGCGAGACAGTGTGGCCCACCCGAGTTGTTCGCGACGTTGCCACCGATCGAACACGTTTGCTGGCTACTTGGATCGGGCGCGAAGTGCACGCCGAGGTGAGCAATTTGCTTCGACAGGTCGAGATTCAGAACGCCTGGTTCGACCCACGCCATCCGACTGACCGGATCGACCGAGATGATCTTGTTCATCTTCGTCGTCGAGATGACGATCGCGCCGGGAGGCGGAACGGCGCCTCCGGCAAGACCGGTTCCCGAGCCGCGCGCCAGGAACGGCACCCCGAATTCGGCAGCAATCTGGACAATCGCCTGAACGTCAGCGGTCGACTCGGCGAAGCAGACGATGCCCGCTGTGTTGGACATGGTCGACGCATCGCGCCGATACAAATGTGTTTCCGTCGCACCGTCACGAACCTGATCGGGCCGTATAACAGCACGGAGTCGGGTCGCCACCCGGACGAGGTCGACGTCGTGGCCTGTGTAGATCTCGTCGAGTGACACGGTCAGTCCCGAGGTTGGCGCATCACGATCACGCGCCCGCTCTCGACCGCCTCACCATCGACGAACACCTTGTCGCCAGGTTCGACGTGGTCTTCGAGCGACTCAAGGCGACCCTCGCGCTTTGCTCGCAACTCGTCTTCGTGCTGCGACGCCACGACCCGCCCCTCACGGACTGCATCGGCAACGTCTCGACCCTTGGCTCGCGCCTTGGAAACAGCTGACTTCACGACTTGCACAGGAGCAACGCTTGACGCGGCTTCCTTGACCTTCTTCTTGGCGTATCCGGCGCCAGCAATGCCGGCGGCCAACCCTCCGGCAAACCAGGTGACTCGCTTCATCATGCTCGTTTCCTCCTGCGTTGCTCCGGCGCAATACCGGCTCGATTTCGGACCTCAATCACGTTCGGATCGACCGTGGCAATCGACCGTTGGATTGGCCCACCACGAAGCCTTGACCACACGCGAGAGGTTCCCTTGGCGAAACCTGCCGCCTTGATGACCGGCGACGAGAACGCTGTCTTGGTGACCCTTCCACCGATTGCATCACCAATGGCTTCGGCTGAACCGAGGACTCTGTCGAACCGTTCGAGGTCGTGTCGTGCCTCGTCAACCGTCGACCGCGCTTCGTTCGTGGTGTGCCGGAGGTCAGCGAGCAGGGGTTGAGTTTCGTTACGTAGATCGGTCACTTCGTTCCGCAGTGAGCGGAGCGTGTCGAGCACACGCAACAGCACGACGATCAAGGCGGTAAAGCCAATGATCATCAACACCGCCAGCACGATGAGGACAAGTTCGCCGGGCGTCATTGCTGTCCTTTCGACCGTGGGTTCTTGTGCATTACGATCTTCCCCTCGTCGCCGTGTTCGCTCGGCTCATACCAGTGACGGCCGGCCAGCGACTCGGGCAAATACTGCTGGTCGACCCATCCCTTCGGATCGTCATGAGGATAGCGGTAGCCAGCACCGTGACCGAGTTCAGCAGCGCCTTGATAATGCCCATCTCGAAGATGAGCGGGTACCTCGCCGACTGCCCCGTCTTTGACCGCTGCCCGTGCATTCCAGATAGCCAACGCTGCACGGTTGCTCTTGGGAGCAGTCGCCAGATAGATCGCTGCCTGTGCCAGGTTGAGTTGGGCCTCCGGGAGCCCGACATGTTCGAGCGCATGCGCGGCGGCAACTGCAACTTCGAGCCCGCGGCTGTCGGCGAGACCGACGTCTTCGCTCGCGAAAATGACCATGCGGCGGGCGATGAAACGGGCGTCTTCGCCCGCTTCAAGCATCCGCGCCAGCCAGTACACCGCAGCGTCGGCGTCGCTGCCCCGCATCGACTTGATAAAGGCACTCACGACGTCATAGTGATCGTCCTGCCCGTAACGAAGCGCACTGGTTCCGAGCGCAGCTTCGACATGTTCGAGTTCGACGTGTGTGTAGTTCGACAATGCACATGCGACGTCGAGCGACGTGAGCACCTGGCGACCATCGCCGCCGGATCGGTCGACAAGCAACGTTGTGGCTTCTGGGTCAGCAGTAACCGCCTCAGCCTGCAAACCGCGTGCGACGAGTTGCTCGATGGCCTTTCGATCCAGCGGCTCGAGACGAAACAGGGTCGAACGGCTGCGCAGCGGAGCGTTCACTTCGAAGAACGGATTTTCCGTCGTCGCGCCGATCAGTGTCAGCGTGCCGTCTTCCACTGCTGGCAGCAGCGCGTCTTGCTGCGACTTAGAGAAACGATGGATCTCGTCGAGGAACAGGATCGTGCCCTGCCCCCGCTCACCCAGGCGTTGCTTCGCCCGTTCTATCGTCTCTCGGACGTCCTTGACTCCAGCAGTGACAGCCGACATCTGCTCGAACGCCCGCTCGGTGGACCCGGCAACTGCGAGAGCAAGCGATGTCTTGCCTGTTCCCGGCGGGCCCCACAGAAGCGCTGAACTCAACCGGTCGCTTTCGACCAGCACTCGGAGCGGCCTTCCCGGGCCGACCAGATGTTCCTGGCCGACGACATCGTCGAGAGTACGCGGCCGGAGCCGCGCCGCCAGCGGAGCGCGAGCCCGCCGAGTCTCCTCCGCTGCTGCAGCAAACAGGTTGTCACTCACGCGGTGCCGAGCACGCGCTGATACGACGCCTGGCGGAAGTCGACGACCTGGTCGATTAACCAGTCGATCTGCACCCATTTCCAATCAACGAACTCAACACCGTCAGGCCTCGGTGCGGTGTTGTCGTCATCAATCTGGAAGAAGAACCAGCGCTGCGCCTGACCCAGCCGTTGTCCAACCGTTTTGACGCTCTCAGGCCACTCGTAGACAGTCCACTCGGGATACTCATCGACGAGATGGACCTCGTTGGCAGTCAACCCGGTTTCTTCTTCAAGTTCACGCCAGACACCTTCGACCGGAGTTTCACCTGCGTCGATACCACCTTGCGGAAGTTGCCATTGACCTGTGCGGTCAGAGCGTTCAAAAGCAAGAACTCTGCCGCTTGAATCGCGCACCACCGCAACGGTTCCCGCTCGAAAATGCAAACTCCCCATCGGGGTCGATCGTACCGTTCACCGGCGACCAGCGCGGAACCACCTGCGCGGCGGCTGACCCGCGTCAGCGGCCGATGTGACGAAGACGCGTCTGGATGTCGTAATAGTCGCGGTCATGTTCGGCAATCGTGCCAAACCAGCGACGGGCCTTGAGCGGTTCGCCGATGCGGTCATAGAAGTCAGCAAGCACGTACCACTGACGGAGATGATGATCCTTGACCGACTTTGCATTTTTCGTCGCCGGCAACATCAACTCGATGGCCGCAGCGAGATTGCCCCGGTCAGCCAAGGCGCCTGCAGCAACGATGCGGCCTTCGGCGAGGATGTGATGGGCCGGTGACGACTCGCGAATCTGCAGCCAAACACGTTCGACCGCCGACCAACGCTCCAGGGCGCGGTAGCAGTCGGCAAGCACCGGCAGAGTTTCCGGGTTCTCGCGCAGGTCATACGCAATCTCGAGTGACGCTGCTGCAGGCTTATACCGGCCCAGTCGATAGTTGGCCAAGCCGGCTACTTCGTGCGCAGTCGAGATCGACGGGGCTTCTTTCGCAATAGCGACGGCAATCCGCTTGGCTTCGTCAAAGCGTTCACGGTCCAGTGCCTCACTGGCCTGTGCAAGACGTTCTGCCAAACGGGCTCCGCGTTGGGCACCGAGTGCATCACTCAACTGCGCCGCGATCTCAGGATCGAGTTCACCGACTTCGCGTCGTGGGCTCGGCTCGGCCGAGCCGCGTGCCGCAGCGGCGCGCGCTGAATCTCGAACTGAGCCCTCGTCGATCCACTCTTCGGTGGTCCGAGCCTCGATCTTCTCTCGCTCGCGTTGCTGATCGGCCTCGCGATCGGGTTCGGGCTTCGGACCGCGCCTTCGTTTGACGTCCATGGAACGCCGATCGGCTTCTGTCAGTGGTGGACGGTCTTTCTTGAATCGATCATCACGACCACCTGTGCCGCCGCGACGTTCGTTGCGACCACCACCTCGGGTGTCATCGCGACCACTACCGCGGCTGTCTCCGCCACGGTCGTCTCGGCGACCGTCGGAACGGCCACCGCTGTCACGATCTCGACCAGCAGGTCCTCCCGGTCGGCCTCCGCCATCGCGACTCGATCCACCCGGGCCGCCATCGCGCCCGCCGCCGCTGGGCCGATCGTTGCGCCCGCCGCCGCTGGGCCGATCGTTACGGCCGCCGCCGCCGGGCCGATCGTTGCGGCGCGGAGATGAAGATGATCGGTCGCCAGGCATAGCCAGCAATGCTACGCCACCCCTGGCCAAAGCGTCTTGTAGCGCAACACGTCACACAGAACGACCCCGGCCCATCGGGTGTTTGCGGGTGGTGGGGTGAAAACGTAAAAAACGCACCACCGGCAAAGATCCGGATGGTGCGTTTTTTGAGTAATCGGGCGACGTCCTACTCTCCCAGGGGATCTCTCCCCAAGTACCATCGGCGCTGACAGGCTTAACTTCCGTGTTCGGAATGGGAACGGGTGTGACCCTGTCGCTATGGTCACCCAAATATGTTGTCAACTGAGGGTATTCCCCTAAGGACTCCAGAGCAAGCACGAGCTGTTTAACCAAGCCCTCGGCCGATTAGTACCGGTCAGCTGAGCGTATTACTACGCTTACACTTCCGGCCTATCAACGTGATGGTCTCGTCACGGGCCTTACTGCGTTAACCGCATGGCTATTCTCATCTTCAACCGGGTTTCCCACTTAGATGCTTTCAGCGGTTATCCCTTCCGTAGGTGGCAAAACTGCGATGCTTCTGGCGAAACAACAGTCACACTAGAGCTACGTCCATCCCGGTCCTCTCGTACTAAGGATAGCAGTTGTCAAAATAGCTTCGGCTGCGGAGGATAGGGACCGAACTGTCTCACGACGTTCTGAACCCAGCTCGCGTACCGCTTTAATGGGCGAACAGCCCAACCCTTGGGACCTGCTTCAGCCCCAGGATGCGATGAGCCGACATC